>Ga0123354_10012596_pt1 | contig 13102 bp, 11 predicted proteins | sample TergutLab28metaG_2_FD_97872 | JGI IMG/M metagenome (GOLD analysis project Ga0123354, IMG submission 97872) | Labiotermes labralis P4 segment gut microbial communities from Petit-Saut dam, French Guiana - Lab288 P4 | ecosystem: Host-associated > Arthropoda: Insects > Digestive system > Gut ...
AAAAAAGAGTAAAAAACGACCAATAATTTACCCCGTCCAACAAGGAAAAAATGCCGCTTTTAGTGGCTCCATTAGGGCGATCAGTGACAATAAGCTTCCCGAACGGGAGATGCGGCTTGTTGCCGGGGCTTTGTGAAAAAAATCCGAGTCCGGCTGATGTTCCAAGATGCAGCCCTATTTGGCCGGATGGCGCGCATCCGGCGATGTTGGTTCCCTGCTCCATGACGTCCTTCCGCGTCAAACGGATGCGAACGGGACTTCGTGCATGTTTACGCTGCCGTCAGCCCCATTGAAGGAGAAATGGACTGGATGAGCAGCCCAAAAAAATGAACGCCGAACAGATGTCGATCTTCCTTTCTCAGGCGGCTGCCGCCCCTCTGGAGGATTTCATTATCATGGCGCTTGATGGGGCAAGTTCACACAAGGCAAGAGATCTCCAGCGACCGGAAAACATCAGGCTTGCGGCCCTACCCCCTTATGCCCCAGAGCACAATCCGCAAGAGCATGTGGGGGGATGAACTCCAGGAAAAAGAGTTCCCCAATAGGGTGTTCAATGATCTTGCCGCACTCGCCCGGCAGTTGCATGGTGGGCCGCCAAGGTTGAATGCTGGCCGAGAAGGTTTACGAAGCCTGACCGCTTGGCCATGGATTGTTGGTCTTAACTTGAAAGCTAATTAGAATGAGCGCCCAATTGCCGCTGACTATCTGGATGCAGATCTACCTGATCGTCGCCCACGGTGAGGGGGGAGATGCCAATCCCCTGCCCGACAAAATCATGTTGGGGATGGCCGGCGCGGTGGTGTCCGGGTTGGGCGTGCTGCTGTGCATCATTTCTTTCCAATAATTTTCCGGGCAAGGGCCTTGGCCTGGACCAGACCGCATTAAGGGGAAAATCCATGGGCAAATGTATCGGCGTACTGACCGCTGGCGGAGACAGCCCCGGCCTCAATGCCGCCATCCGGGCTATCGGCAAGAGCGCGCTCACCGCGTTCAACCTGCAGGTGATAGGCTTCCGCGACGGTTTCCGCGGCCTGATGGAAAACCGCACCGTGCATCTGGAAGGGGAAATCCTCTCCGGCCTCCTCACCCAGGGCGGCACCATTCTCGGGACGAGTCGCGACAAGCCGCACAAGATGCCGGTCGGCTCCAAGGTCCTGGACATGACCGAGGTGATTATCGACAACTACCATCGCCACAACCTCGAGGCCCTGATCTGCATCGGTGGCGGCGGCACCCAGAAGAACGCCCATCGCCTGACTCTGGCCGGGATGAACGTGGTCACCCTGCCCAAGACCATTGACAATGATGTCGCCATGACCGACATCACCTTTGGCTTCGACACCGCCCTGTCGATCGCCACCAACGCCATCGACCGCCTCCATTCCACCGCCCACAGCCACCACCGGATCATCGTGGTCGAGATCATGGGCCACAACACCGGTTGGCTTGGCTTGGGCGCAGGGTTGGCCGGCGGCGCCGACGTCATCCTCATTCCCGAAATCCCCTACGACTTGCACCAGGTGGCCGAGGCCATCCGCAGGCGCCGGCACCGGGGCAAGAATTTCAGCATTGTCGCGGTGTCCGAGGGAGCGCTGGCACAGGAAGACGCCAGAGAACTGGCTGAGCTCAAGGAAAAGAAACAGGAGGCCAGGGACGAAAAAAAGCAGAAAAAGGTGGCGGCCGCCCTGGATGCCTTCCAGGCCAAGCACGCCGGCAACACCATGCGGCTGTCGGCGCACCTGGAGCAGCTTACCGGCCTGGAAAGCCGGGTGACCATTTTGGGGCACGTCCAACGGGGCGGCACGCCCACCGCCGCCGACCGCATCCTCGCCACCCGTCTGGGTTCGGCCTGCGTCACCGCCATCGACGCCCGGCAATACGGCTGCATGGTGGCGGTCAAGGGCGAATCAACCACACTGGTGGACCTAGCCGAGGTAGTCGGCAAGCGCAAGGTGGTGCCGCTGGATCACCCTTGGATCAAAGCCGCCCTGGAAACCGACACCTGTCTGGGCAACCAAGTGTCGTAGGGCCAGCCATTCCAGACGCCTCGATCCTGCCGCGGCAGCATGGAAAATCTAACAGGATGTTGAAAGACGAAGGAAGAAAATCGAGCCCCGCAGCCCGAAAGGTCGCGCCCATTGTCTCCTCCGCTTTTTGCCGTGGCCAAGGCCGGTCCTTCAGGCGTTCCGCCCTGGCCTCCCAGGCCGGAAACTCCTGACTGCCTGGCGAAAGGCCGCAAGCGTCTCTGCGGACGCCTGTTCGCGGTAACGGATGGCGATATAAAAGTTGATGATGACTTCCGCCTGGGGCCGCAGATCGGGCCGTGTCGCACCCACCGCCTCCAGCAGATCGGCAGGCCCCTGATAATCGTGGACGATGACGCCAGAGCGCACAAGTTTTTCCCGAAAAATCCACCAGGCCCGCCCCACTTGATCGCCTTCCCGAGGCGTTTTCCGCATGAAAGCCAGAGTCAGGAAAAAGAACACCGTTGCCCCGACCATTGCTGCGGCGATGAGCAGAAATTGGAAGATCCCCCTGAACTTTTCCAGGTCAATGCCCAGCGAAGCAAATAAACGGAACTGGTCGGCGATGGAATACTCCATGACCCACTGGTTCCAGCGGCTGTTGACCATATCCCAGGCGTTGAACAGGCTGGCCGCCCACTGGCCGACGGCACTCAGTTTGAACCGGGAATAGAGCGAATCCCGCTCCTCAGCGCCGCTGGCCGCCCTGGCGTTTTCCTGGCCGCGTTCCGGGGCGACGGCCAGAGTTGGATCAACCCGCCGCCAGACGCCGCCATCCCGCACCTCGGCCCAGACATGGGCGTCGGACTGACGGATCAGCCAGTAGCCGCCAAAGGGATTTTCCTCGCCGCCGAAATAGCCGTTGACCAGCCGGGCCGGGATGCCCGCCGCCCGCATCAGGAAGGCGAAAGATGCGGCGAAATGCTCGCAGAAACCCTTCTTGCTGTTGAACAGGAACCAGTCGATGGTCTCTGTTCCAGGAGGCGCAACCGTTGGGGTCATGCTGTAGGTGAAGCGATTTTTCCGGTAAAAATCGAGGACTTTTTCGATGAATTCCGCATCCGATCCTGCTGTCTGCCGGAGGCGAGCCGCCAGTTCCCGCGCCTGGGGATTGCCCCCACGGGGCAGTTGCAGGCCGAGCCGGTCGTCCCGGGCTGGTTGATATCCAGGCTGGAGGGTAAGGACCGATTCAGCCTGGTAGCTGATCCGCGAGGTCACTGGCCGTAACCGTTGGATGGCGAAATCGTCGCGCAGCCAGCTTCTCTCGCTTGTGACCCGTACCGGCAGGTCGAGGGCAAAGAGCCAGCGTTGATTGTGCGGCTCCAAGGTAAGGGTATAGCCAAGCCGCGCCGTCAGATCCTCCATCTGCCGCGCCGCTGAGCGCATGTCTGGCCCCTGTTTCCAGGTATCGCCCTGGCAATCCCACAACACGATGCCGCGCCAGTAGAGTTGGTTTATTGCGGGGCGGAATCCGTCCTCAAAGGTGACGCGGAAGGCGGCGGCGCCGCGCGCAGCCAGTTGGGCGACAGCGCCAAAGGAAATTTGGTCGGCAAAGCCGGTGTTGCTCTCCAACAAGGCCGGCCGCCCCCACAAGCCGCCTTGGATACGCGGAAAAATGAGGAACAACAGCAGCATCAGGGGGAAGGCGCGGGAAGCGAGCCGCCATGACAAGGCAAGCGACGGCGTCAGCGCCAGGGCCGGAAACTGGATGTGGATGAGCACTGCGGTGGTGAACAGGATGCAGCCGAGGATATAAGCGGTGGAGAGGAGGGAATCATCGAAGAACATCCCGGAAACAATCAGGAAATAACAAAGAACGACTACTGTCAATTCGTCGCGCTGATGCCGCTGTTCAAACAGCTTCAGGGCAATCATCATGGTCAGGAGCGAGACAAAGGCTTCAAGCGTCAGCCCCTCGTTGGTGATGATGGCCGCCGCGAACAGCAAGACGCCCAAAAGGGTTCTCGCCATCAGGCCCGCCCTCGGCAGGCCCCAGCGATGCGAGGCGAAATGGTAGGCCCAGAGCGTCAGGCAGAGCAGGATGGCTGAAACTGAGATATTGAAGAAGTGCGGCAGGGTGCAGAGGATGACCGTGTACAGCACCAGATGAGCTTCCTGGCGGCTGGGGGCGAAACCCGGCGTGGCGCTCGCTGGGACGATCATGATGATGTGTACAGGGCCAAGGCCCGCAAACAGGCGCTTTTATGAGACAGGCCACGACCCGTCGCTATCAGTTGCCGACCCAGGCGCAGGCCGTAGCGGGCGCCGCAGCTGTCGGCTCGCAGCATGAGATAGCAGAGTTGGCCGAGCTTTTCCTCAAGATCTTTGCCCGGCATGTCTGCCAGGGAAAAGATGGCGCCGCCGCCCTCGTCTTCTTCGTAAAACCTGGCGAAGAGCCCCCGCTGGGCGGCCAAACTCTTCCAGTGGATCCGCCTTGGGTTGTCGCCGGGGCGATAGGGCCGCAGGCCATCGAAATCGTGGCCCAGGGCGCGGACAGGCAACTTGTCGTTCTCCTCGCGCTCGCCTTGGTTTCTTTCGCTGCCCGCCTGGGTCGAAAATGGCTTCGGGTACACCAAGCCGGTCAAGACCACGGGCATCTCCCGGGTCGCCCGTAACAGCCCCAACGGAAAGGCGCTGGCGGCAAAAATTCGGCGCATCTCGACTCGGCCCCGACTGCTGACCGGCAGGAAAACCTGACAGGCCACCGGCAGCCTGTCGGCCTTTTCCATTCGGACCCAGTTGTTGCCGTCAAGCGACAGGTCCAGGCCATAACAGGGGCCGTTTTTAGTTTGAAGCGACAGGGAAAAGGGCAGGGCCTGCCCGGCGAAGACCGCGGCCTCGCCGTGCCCCTGGCAGACAAGATCGCGGATATTGCGGAGCGTCAAAGCAATGGAGACCAGAAGAATGGCGCTCAACAAAAAGGTCAGCAGATAGCCGAGGTTGTTGTTGTGGTTGATCGAGCCGACCAACAGTGCCGCCAGCAGCACGACGTAGACGATGCCGTGGCCGGTCAGGCGCAGGCGGACGTCGAAGGCGGGCAGGGCAAAGCGGGCGAAGGACGTGGTTTTCTGGCTGGCGCCCTGACTGGTCATTGCCTGGTTCATGCCGGGACCGGAACCGCCTGGAAGACAAGCTCCAGTTCGGCGATGGTCATGGCGGCCAGGGAATCGGCGGTTTTCAAGCGGTGGATGGCGATATAGGGCAGCACCCGGCGTACATCCTCCGGCAGCGCGAAGTTGCGCCCATGCAAAAGGGCGTGCGACTGGCTGGCCCTGGCCAGGAATAACCCTGCGCGCGGCGAAAGGCCGATGGCGAAGCGGCCACTGTTGCGGGAAAAATCAAGAATATCCTGGAGATAGCCAACAAGCGTTTGAGAAAGACGCACCTGGCTGACTTGCTCCTGCAACTGGGAGACGACCTGGGCGTCCACCAGCGCCTGTTCGTCATCGCTGACTTCGATCCCTCCCGCTGCCAGCAACCGTCGCTCTGCATCGCGATCGGGATAGCCGAGGGATATTTTCATCAGGAAGCGGTCGAGTTGCGACTCCGGCAGCGGGTAGGTTCCAGCTTGTTCCAGTGGGTTTTGGGTGGCGATGACGAAAAAAGGCGTGGGCAGAGGGCGACTCTCGCCCTCAATCGACACCTGCCGCTCTTCCATCGCTTCGAGCAGGGCGCTCTGGGTCTTGGCTGTCGCCCGGTTGATCTCGTCGGCCAAAAGAATCTGGGTGAAGATGGCGCCGGGATGGAAGGAGAACGAGCCGCTGCGCTGGTCAAAGACGGAAACGCCCAAAATGTCGCCCGGCAGCATGTCGTTGGTGCACTGGACCCGACGGAATTCCAGGCCCAACACCTTGGCCAGGGCTTTCGCCAGGGTAGTCTTGCCGATGCCGGGAATGTCCTCGATCAAGAGATGGCCGTTGGCCAGAAGACAGCACAGAGACAGCCTGATCTGCTTCTCTTTGCCGAGGATATGGCCGCCAAGCCGCTGTTCCAGGGCGGCGAATAGTAGTTGTAGTTGGGCTGGAACATCGGCCGGAGCGGCGATCTGGCCTAAGGACGGTTGGCGCTGGTTTGCTTGCCGGATATCCATGGCAGGGAAGTGGTCACAAGGAAGAGTTGCAGGGATAAGACGGTAGGGATGGAAACGGCGCCGCCTTGGTCATAACCTCTCCATCATAGCAGGAAAAAATGGATGGACAAAGACAGATGCGTTTTTCCGGCGCCAATGGCGCGTTACGTGGCCAAAAAAAAGTGTGGAGCAGCGATTCAGAGGATGGCGGCCGCCATCACGCCCAACCAAGCCGCGCCACAGCCGAGTAGGGCGGTGCGGGTCATCAAGCGGCAGGCCAGCGGGATGTGGGCGATCTCGACCGCGCCTAGGCCGACCCCGATGTAGGGTTTCTCCACCAAAACGCCGTGGTAGTAATTCGGGCCGTTGAGGCGCACGCCCAAGGCCCCGGCAAAGGCCGCCTCGGGATAGCCGGCGTTGGGGCTGGCATGGTGCGCGCCCTCGCGCCAGGCAGTAGCCAGTGCCTGGTGGGCCTTGAGTCCGGAGGTCAGCCGGGCGGCCAGCCCGATCAAGAGCGGGGCCAGCCGGGCGGGAATGAAATTGGCAACATCGTCGATTTTGGCCGCGGCCCGACCGAAGAGCAGGTAGCGCGGATTCTTGTAGCCCACCATCGAATCCAGGGTATTGACCATCTTGTAGGCCACGGCGAGCGGCGCTCCGCCGATGGCCGCGAAAAAGAGCGGCGACAGCACGCCGTCGACCAGGTTTTCGGCCACGGTCTCCACCGTAGCTCGGGCAATGTCGCCGGCCTGGTAGCGTTCGACATCCCGGCCGACGATCATCGCCACCTCGGAGCGGGCTTGGTCAACGCTGCCCTCGGCCAGTGCGCGGTGAATCGCCATGGCCGCCTGGCCGAGCGAACGGGCCGACAGGCAGTAGAAGAGCAACAGGGTTTCGACCGTAAAGCCAATCAGCCCATGCAGCCGCCACCCCACCCCGACGATCAGGGCGGCTAGTCCCCAACAGCCGGCGATCAAACTGAGCGCGAAAAAAAGGCCGGCCAGCCGCTCAGCGGCAATCCACCGGCGAAATAACGGCTCCGCCTTGGTGATGGTCCAGCCCATCCAGCGGACTGGATGCGGCAGCCAACGCGGGTCGCCGAGTATGGCATCCAAGGTAAAGGCCGCCGGAATAGTCAACCACGGCAGGAGATCGGCAAGGGTCATGGCAGCCTCACTCTTTTTCGCCGACCACGGCCAGCAGATGGCGGGCAATGGTTTCGTTGGCAGCCGCATCCTTGAGGGCGATGCGGATATACCCCTCGTCAAGGCCGTGGAAATTGGCGCAGTTGCGGATGAGTATTTTTTGTTCAGCCAGGGCGCGGCAGACCATGGTGGCGGTGCGATCCGCCGGCAGGCCGATCAGCAGATAGGAGGCGGCGCTCGGATAGAGGATCAGCCTGCCGGTGTACAGGCGCTGCCGGAAGAGCCGTCCCTCCTCGGTCAGGTAGGCTCGGGTGCGGTCGATGAAGGCCGCTGTCGCCACCGGGTTTGCGCCTAGGAAAAGGACCGCCTCCTGGGCCAGGCTGTTCATGCTCCAGGGCTGCATCAGGCGGCGGAAGCGGTCGATAATCGGGATGTTGGCCACGAGAAATCCGGCCCGCAGGCCCGGCATGCCGAAAATCTTCGATACTGACCAGAGGACCGCGACATTGTTCAGGCCGCAGCCGCTCATGCTTTGGCCCTGATCTGACGGGGCAAAGGGCAGGTAGGATTCGTCGATGACGAAGCGGATATGGGGGTGGCGGGCGCACAGATCAAGCAGCGTGACATGGTCGGCGAGATGGCCGGTGGGATTGTTGGAGTTACAGAGAAAAACCGTGTCGTAGCCGGGGAGCCTTGCCGCCAGCTGTTCAGTGTCCAAGGCGAAATCATGCTCTGCCCTGGTCAGGAAAAAATCGGGTTCGATGCCGCAGACCCGGCAGCCGTCGGCGTAATCGGCATAGGTCGGGCCAACGATCAGCGCCTTCCGGGAGGCAAGGGCCGCGCAGGCGGCGTAGATGAACTGGGTGGTGCCGCCGCCGGCCAGCACCCGTTTCGCATCCACCCCGAGCAGGGCGGCGATGGCGCGGGCCGCCGAGCGGGCATCGACCTCGGGCAGCATACTGATCTTCTCCATCCGGTCCCGGAGGTGTTCGATCAATCCGGGTAGGGCGCCGAGCGGATTGATGTTGCTGCTCATGTCGAAGATGTCCTCCGGCCGGCAGCCCAGTTGCTCGGCCAGGCCGAAGATGTTGCCGCCGTGTCCTTGGATCATGGACGCCTCCTTCTGGAAACGGTTGACGCCTCGCGCCGGACGCGCGGCAGATGATATGGAACGGTCTTAAGTCTCATCGCATCCGCTCCCGCAGGCCGGTCGGCAACAGCGACGTCAGCGCCTCTATCTCTAGGTGGGCCAGGGCATGCGCCGCCAACTGCTCGTAGGCCTGATCGCGGGCCGCCAGGCCGTGCAGTCGGTCGACCTTGACCCGTGAAAGGCCAATCCCAGCAAGCCAGCGACGGGTGATGGCCGGGGTGTCGAACAGGCCGTGCATGTAGGTGCCCATGATCCGGCCCTCCCCGGCGAAGCAGCCGTCGTGGTCCACGCAAGCCGCGCCGTTTCTGGCCTGTACCGTCATCAGGCGGCAGCCCTCGACCGCTTCAGTCCGGCCCATGTGTATTTCATAGCCCTTGCCGGCGATGCCGTCCCAGGTGAAATCGGTCAGAGTGGTGGTCTTGGGGGCCTTGAGCACGGTCTCCACCGGCAAGAGGCCAAGCCCGGCGGTGGCGCCCGGCGCGCCCTCGATGCCGTCGGGATCGCGCACCCAGGCGCCGAGCATCTGATAGCCGCCGCAAATGCCGAGCAGATGGCCGCCGCCGGCCGCATACTCGAGCAGGCGCCCGCGCCAGCCGCTGTCGGCCAGCCATTCTAGATCGGGGCGGGTGGCTTTGCTGCCGGGCAGGATGACCGCGCGGAAGGAGCCCAACTCCTGCGGCCGCTCCAGGTAGACGAGTTTACAGCTGTCCAGTTTTGCCAGGGGCTCGAAATCGGTGAAATTGGAGATATGGGGCAGGCGGATGACCGCGATCGCCTCTTCGGACTCCCCTGCCGGCTGGAAGGGCCGGGGGCTCTCGATCTCCACCGCGTCTTCGGCCTCGATGCGGAAATGCTTGTACCACGGGAGCACGCCGAACACCCTTTTGCCGGTGCGCTGCTCGATCCAGTCGATTCCCGGCTGAAAAAGGCTCAGATCGCCCCGGAAGCGGTTGATGACAAAGCCGCCGATTCTCGCCTGCTCTTCAGGCGGGATGCAGGCCAGCGTGCCGACGATCTGTGCGAAGACGCCGCCTCGGTCAATGTCGGCCACCAGCACCACCGGTGCTTCGGCATAGGCGGCCATCCTGAGGTTGACGATGTCGCTGGCCATCAGGTTGACTTCGGCGCATGACCCAGCCCCTTCAAGAATGATCAGGTCATGGGTGCGGCGCAGCCGGTCCAGCGCGGCCTGGCTTTCGGCGAACAAAAACTCTTTCTTGCCGTAATAGGATTGAGAGGATGCGTCCATCCAGGCGACGCCGTTGAGCACCACCTGGGAGCCGACGTCGCTCACCGGCTTGAGCAGCACCGGGTTCATGTCGCAGTGGGGTGCGGTCCGCGCCGCTTCAGCCTGCACGATCTGGGCCCGGCCCATCTCTGCCCCTTCAGGCGTTACCCCGGAATTGTTGGACATATTCTGGGCCTTGAACGGCGCCACCCGCAGCCCTTGGTTGGCGAAAATCCGGCACAGGGCGGTGGCGACGACCGACTTGCCCACATCTGAGCCGGTGCCGAGCACTGCCAAACAGACGGCTTTATGCGTCATGACTGTCTCCTGCGAGTGGCGCGGCGTGTCCGGCACGCCGGCTTGTCCGCCGCGCCCGCCTAGCCCTCAATGCCTTTACGGGCGGCTATGCCCCGCTCATAGTAATGTTTGACCGCCCGCATCTCGGTGACCAGGTCGGCGCGCTCAAGCACCGCGACCGGAGCGGCCCGGCCGGTCAGCACCAGTTCCACCGCGGGCGGGCGCCGTTCCATCAGGCCGTGCAGTTCCCCCTCGGCCAGCAGGCCCAAAGCGCAGGCGACGTTGATCTCATCGGCAATGACCAGGTCGAACTTGCCAGAGGCCATGGCCGCGTCGATGGCGGCCAGACCGCGACGGGCCGCGAGGATATCCTCCTGGGTGGGCGCGTGCACCAGCATGCACCCCAGGCCGTATTGCTCGATGGTGATGGCGTAGGCCAACCCTTGCAGAGTGTTCAGTTCGCTGTAGTCGGCGTTTTTGATGAACTGGCCGATGTACACCCGCAGCCCCGCACCAGCAGCCCGAACGGCCAGACCTAGGGCGGCGGTGGTCTTGCCCTTGCCGTCGCCGGTATAAACCTGGACAAATCCCTGCATGCTCAACCACTCCTCCGTCAGCGGCGCTCATCTGCGGCCGGAAAGATATCCCGGCCAACGTGTCGTCTTGGCTTTCTTGCTCCACGAGCCTCTTTAGAGAATCGCACCAGAACAGTCAACAGCTTTTCACCGGTCTCGGCCACTGCCCGCCTCAAAATGCAACGGGGTTTTACCTCAACCAACGGGGAGGCCGCTCGCGCCGGACAGCCGGCCCCTCTGCTTCGATCATCGCCGTCTTTTCCCCAAAGCAGTGGCCTCCTGATGTGGTCTAAAATGCGCCCCATGGAGTCTCCCTGCCTGCGCCTGGCCGCCCTTCTCCTTTCTCTTTGTTTTAATTCAATAAAAATTCATCGCTGCACCCCTCTATTTTTTTTCTTTCCCGCCTGCTTGCCGAAATCATGGAATGAGAGGGGCTTATACGATGCACGTGCTAGGTAAGAAGAAAACAGAGATTTATCGAGCTTTCGCGAGAGAAATTGAACTATATGCGGATTTGATATTGTGGACATCTTGTTGATAACCCCTAAGTTATTAATATAATGCAGCGATTTTATTGTATTTATTAAGATTATTAATAAAACAGACGTTGTTATTGAGGGTTATACGATTTTCTCCTCGCAACGCCCTATAGCTCCAAGGAGTTCCATGCTGTTGTCAATCACCCTGTTTGTATCATTAAATCGCCGCAAACGGTTTTTGACCGGCCGGTGGATTTTCGGTTAGATCATCGCCATTCGCTCGTTTGCCCGGTTTCCGGGAAATCCCCTGTAACTCAAAGGAAACGGCTCTCTATGACGTGGAATGCAATCAAGAAGTCCCTGCACAACACCCTGCCGGAAAGTGAATACGGCCTGTGGATCAAACCGCTTGAATGCCGAGAGCAGGAAGGGCATGTGTTGGAACTTTCCGGACCTGACCGTTTTTTTTGTGCCTGGGTGGAAGATCGCTACCTCGAGCGCATCCGGCGCGCGGCAAGCGAGATCGGAGGGATCGAGGAAGTCCGCCTGGCCGTCGCCGAAAGCCGGGCCCGCTCCTTTGCCGGCGGCAAGGGCGGCCAACTGCTCCTGCCGGGAACCAAGCCTCCACCCCGCCCGCGCTCGCTGCATCCGGCCTTCACCTTCGAGCAGTTCATGGTGGGCGAATCTAATCTGCTGGCCCAGTCCGCTTGCAAGGCCCTGGCCACCGGCGACTCCACCTTTGGCAATTGCCTGTTCATGAACAGCAGCACTGGCCTGGGCAAGAGCCACCTGACCCAGGCCGTTGTCCACCAAGTTCTGCGCACCTCCCCCTCCACCCGGGTGCAGTACCTGACCGCCCAGCAGTTTTCCGCCGAGATGGTGAAAAATATCCGCGCCCACTCCATGGAGCAGTTTTCCAAAAGATTCATCAACAACTGCGAGATCCTGCTGGTCGAGGATGTCCATACCCTCACCGGCAAGACCAAGACCCAAGAGGAACTCAACACCATCCTCGATTATCTGATCAAATCGGGGTCCAGGGTGATCCTGACCTCGGCCCTGGCGCCGGTCAAGCTGGCCGGCATCGACGACGACTTCCGCAGCCGCATGACTTCTGGGCTGGTCACAGGGATCGAATCGCCGGATTATGAGACCAGGACCCGGATCATCCGCCACAAGATGCAGATCCACGGCCTGGCCACAGACGAGGATCTGGTGGCATTCATGGCCGAAAACCTCCACACCGACATCCGCCGAATGGAAAGCGCCATCATCGGCATCAAAGCCAAGTCATGCCTGCGGGGCGCCCCGCCGGATCTGGCCATGGTGCGGGAAGTGATCCTGGGGCTGACCGGCGGCGCCATGGAGGAAATTACCGGCGAGGCCATTCGCGACCTCATCGGCAATCAGTTCCGGGTCAGCGTCGAAGAGTTGCGGTCGCGGTCGCGCAAGCGTTCCATCGCCTTTCCCCGGCAGGTGGCCATGTATCTCACCCGCAAATACACCAACCATTCCCTGGCCGACATCGGCAACATCTACAACCGCGATCACTCCACGGCCCTGCACGCCATCAAGACCATCACCCGGGACATGAACCAGCAGGATTCGGTGCGCCGCCAGGTGGAGATGCTCTGCGCCAAGCTCAAGAAATAGCGGCTGATAGGCAGTGGGCGGCAAGCAAATCCGCCCTCTTATCGCTCTTGCGGTCGTTCTGATCCCAAGTGGGAGGAATTCGATATTACAATGAATGTTAAAGGCACAGCGATTAGTTTCGGACGGTTCCGACTAAAAAATGAAACAGCTTGTTTTATGGACTTTCATAAAATCAACAGGGTTATTAAACCGAACTTTGGGCCACAGAATCACCCAACCCCTTGAGCTGGCGTAAATAATGGGTTTTTCTAGCAAGATTTGTACCCATGTAAAATGTATTTTTATGGAGTACGCTTTGATTGGTATATGCAAACTCCATGTACATCGAATCCGTCCCCAACCGCAACTCGCCACCAGCCATCCTGCTGCGCGAATCCTGGCGCGAGGACGGCAAGATCCGCAAACGCACTCTGGCCAACCTTTCAGCCTTGAGCGCTCCGGTCATTGAGGGGCTGAAGGTGCTCCTGAAAGGAGGAGTGGCC
>Ga0123354_10012599_pt1 | contig 13102 bp, 7 predicted proteins | sample TergutLab28metaG_2_FD_97872 | JGI IMG/M metagenome (GOLD analysis project Ga0123354, IMG submission 97872) | Labiotermes labralis P4 segment gut microbial communities from Petit-Saut dam, French Guiana - Lab288 P4 | ecosystem: Host-associated > Arthropoda: Insects > Digestive system > Gut ...
ATTTTATTTCACTTCTTATGTGCTCAACATGTTTCGGACATTAATATATCCATCATCAGGAGCTTGCGACTATTCTGTTGAATTACCATATTGGTCGTATTGTTCTTGGTTCGATGTGTGTTGTGCTTCAGCCTGCAACACAGATACCACTCCAACCCAACCACAACTAAACTCCAACACACATCGAACCAAGAACAATACGACCAATGTGGTAATTCAACAGAATAGTCGCAAGCTCCTGATGTTGGATATATTAATGTCCGAAACGTGTTGAGCACATAAGAAGTGAAATAAAATAGCAAGTGACATCAAGTTGGTCTCTTATTCTGCAACAGCTTTGTATCTTTGAGGCTATAAGTAGCTGCATTTCAGTACAATTACGAAAACCGGAACAATGAAAATATATTAAAGACATGAACTCTTTCCGTGAAAGAACAAATACATTTGTACCATCTGCCTTCTGTAATATATTTTTAGAAGTCTCTTCATAATACAAGGCGGGTCGAAACATTTAGCCATTTTACAGAAATAAAGATATATTTATAACAAATATAGCTCTTTTAGCTCTATTAGCTATAATCATTATTTTATTTAAAAGAGCTACTTTTTTTTTAAGATTTAAAAAAATTAAAGAAAATTTTCTATTTCAGTGTTGATGCCGTTGATTGCCCGAGGAGATTTAACTATATTTATTGTTACAAAATTTTTAAATCTAAGATAAATTCCCTGTTCATGGAATGCAATCGTCTCTGAATATCCTTTTTAGAGCATAATGACCAGATTCCCTTCGCAAGATGGAACTGCGCACTTATAAAAGTGAAATGTCATTTCCCACTGCCACAGCTAAATAGCACAGCGCGGTAATAAATAGGTTGATCACAGCGGAATGTAGCTTTATTAAGCACAGACTTTAAAACTTTACCTTCTCATACAGAGTGTTCCAAAAATACTGGCCCTTTTATTTTCTTTACAATCGCAGTTCGCAAAGCGAGACTGCAGTTATAGTTGCTGCAATGTCCTCATTGTCTTCAGCTTGAAACGAAGAATATCAAACGTTATTCAAGTATATATAGCTTGTCTAGCTCCAGTCACTCTTTCCTATCTGAAAATATAAAGATAATGATCTATATTTCGTAGAACACCCTACTTGCTCAGCAGTCAACCAGTTCTTCAAAATCCCTTTATAGATTCTTCACAAAATCTTATTTAGGAATTAAAGTAAACCATGTCAGGTCCTCCAAGATAAATGAGTGGATAAGCGTTTAAATCTCACCTCCGAGCGAGTGATTTATTTAGTCTTAACTAACGGATTAGTCTTGCCACGTATTGCTGCAACATTTTTAGTGAAATATTGTACCAAAATGTGTATGAAGCTCTCCTTGCTGAATTGAAAGGGATGTAGTACCTAATCGGTGTTCTGATCTTAGTGTAGGGGCAATAGTTTTCCATTAATACGAAAAGGCAAGTGAAATTTTGCGTTTGTACATTTTGGTCCTAAAAATCTTTGATGAGTTATTTTGATGGCGAATATTATGAACTCAAGCATAGCAAAATTTCATCTTATTGAACACTTTGTGAAATTTCCTGTGCTTGAATTATATGTATGTACGTATGCATGGACTTGCCAAAGTATACATAAATCTACTTTGTTCTGTTTAAAAATCTCTCTACTTTACAACCGAGAATCAATAGTAGTTTCGTGAGATTTTTCAAACCTTTTTCAGCTACGTCTAATGCATTGTTTGGGTCGTGGTTGGCTGCAAAATCTGAGCTGCGGCCACTGTTTAAGCAAACATTCGTGGCACGCATTAACGTAGGCTGTTATCCAAACCTTTGCCTGCAGGTGCTATTAAAAGCCATTAAAATCCTCAGATGCGAACACCAGCTTGCAAGCCGAGTATGAATTGGTGACGATCCGAACGCGGAGCTGGATTGCTAGCCATTACAACCCGACGTTCCTTTCGGTCTGACATTAACGCGACATGTCATGAAACACTGTCGTTTTATTCATATTGTTATTGGAGATGGTTATAAGCTGGCCTACACTGGAACAGATACAAATTTGTATAGGGGAAGCCGCAAGTATAGAGAGCTGTCATGTCTAACAGCAGTGGCATATTACAACTATTCTGGGAGAAGCTTGTTCGAAATTTCTTTCAGAACACTCGCTTTACTGACTCAGAATTGTGGTGATGTTTCTTGGATTCTCAAAGTAAATGCCAGTTTATATCGAATTCCCTTCCAAATTCCTTGGAATCCTTGATTCTCCAGCCACCTCAGCATTCCAAGCTACACATTCGTGTGATTCTGAGAGCGTTCTAAATATACAATAAACGAACGTACACATATGGGAAAAAAAGTAGCGTGTTTAGAATATAATGTTTCACATTTCCTGCCTCTCTTTCAAATAACATACACGGATTTATAAAATCGATTCTCCCCTTACATAGTTCTGTATTAAACCGATGACACCGTCAAATTCTTTCCTAAATTGTGTTTTTCATCTTTCTCCTCATTAACTCTCCTTTCTTCAGGGTTTATCATTTATTATGTACAATAAAGGTAGTTGTTGGCTTATATTCACGGTCGTCCCAATGTAGTACATAACTTTCTTAGCAAATAGTATTTGTTTTATTGTGTCTCGTGTCCTAGGGAGCTCTGTAAAAGATCCTGACAATGGAAAGACCTATTATTTTGTTATCACTGCTGCCAAGTTACCGGCGTTCCCAGAGTAACAGAACAATCGTGCTTCGTTCTTTTGATGTTTCCAGCAAAGACCACACAACTTTACTTAACAACGAAAAGTAGATTGGCAGGGCCCATAAATGTTAAATTTATGATCTGACTCTTTGTTCTGACATAAAAGCAAACTAACCACGTACAGACGTGGAATTGATTATTTGTTTCAGTATGTCAGGCTTTTTCTATATCCAGACATGATCTAGGCCTAACTTTACCTGCAGGTCTTTCCTGAGAAGTTTGGTGAACTCAAGAGTAATACGGTAAAAGTTTGTGAGTAATTAGGTATTAATTATTACTCTTAAATGGCTCTCAATTATGCTATCGTCCCTTGCGTGTATGAATCACTTAATAGGTAATTAACTGCGACCTCTGCCATAGTTTAATGTTTGTGAGACCGTGCACCTTTAGAACAAAGATGTCAGCAAACAACAAGATGTAACAAATTCCGTTTATTGGTTTTTTTAAATCAACTCTACATGTTTCGGGCAACAAACTCGCCCATCCTCAGGAGCACTTTTTGGCTGTATATACAGTCAAAAAGTGCTCCTGTGGATGGGCGAGTTTGTCGTCGGAAACATGTAGAGCTGATTTAAAAAGATCAATGAACGGAATCTGTTGCATCTTGTTGCTTGCTTACATCGTTCTGCCAAAGTTGTTGTTTCCTTTCTGAGTCGGTAGTTTAGAGGACTTAGATTAAGGAGTCAGTACGATTTCAGTTACGTACAATCTCTTTGACTGCTGTTTTCTGCAAGAATACCAAGACATTGGAGACCACATCAGCTATGTAAATTTTGCTTCTCATTAAATCAGCATTTGAATCTTTAGAATGAAATAATTAAAAATCCTCGTGTAAGTAAGATAAACTCAGCCAAGACGGTAACTTTAGATGCAATCGCAAAATTGCGGAAATGGAGTATTAGCTCCTTCGTGTGTGTCTGTCTACATGCATTACCTCGGCTACCATTACAAAGATTTGCATTAAATTTTACATTTGAATATTTTTCGAAAATATATAGATATTTCAATTTGTAAAAAAATCTGACAAGAATAATGGGCATGTTACAAAAAGACCTATGTAAATTTATGGTAATATTTAGCTGGATACTTCTCATAATGAGAAATACCACAGACAAACTTTCTAGAAAAGATCAGAGCACACCCTGTATGTTCAATTTTTTTTTCCGAAAATCGTACCTTTTTAAAATGATGTTTCAAAATGTGGAAGAGCCACACAGGCCACAGATGACGGTATCACAGGATGCAGAAGGGATGCGATCTGCATGCAGAATAACTAAAAATGAACACAAAGACACTTTCATAATATTTAGGACTTCCTGTATTGCGGTGTTAATAATGGTTATGCAACCGCACCTCATTATTATGTTACATGGCCATTGACCCGCTTGTTAATTTTTATTGGAACGACGTTTGCATGTTTACAATGAAATGAATGAAAATTTTGTTACACATAAAACAAAATTTATCAACAATTTGATAAATCACGTCCCGCAACCTAACATTACATATTTTTCCTTGAGAACCCTCGGGAGAAGCGGTTGGTCAAGAAATTCACTAATGTTTACGGAAAACTGAGATTCTAAAATTACTGTGATCTTAAGAATTCGCTAAAGAACCGTATCATAAGCAAACTAGGAGTATATTTTCAACATTTTTTTACCCTGCTGTTTATTTACACATTTTAATATTATCCTCCATATAGGCAGGTTAACCTAAATGGCTTTCCCGTGCCTTCTTTATAAAACAAATGTTTGAGCAGTTATCACTTGCTAATATTCAGGTATGTAATTTTGAAGTCTTTAATGTTTACAGATTACGGAAATGCACAACCACATATAGACTGAGAAAATCTTCTTTATGTTAACACACTATTTGTTGTTACTCTTACCAATGAATGTGTCATGCGTGGATGAATTCTTCAGAAGGTGTAAGTACAGATGTCAGGCCCAGATGTACCTTCAAAAGGAATGAATAACTACAAGTGAGTCCACGCGGGGTTTATGTTTTACAGAGTAGCACTTTATGTCAGTCTGTCCTTCCACAGCAAATTCAGAACTGGGACATTAATGTGGCACGTCGTTAAATATGAAGTTAGGTTATTTAAAGGCTGTAATGCGTACCCCGTTCACAGCGATATTTTCGTGTAACATAAAAGCCCCATTAGGTACTTGAATTTTAGGGTTAGTGTCGTCACTTGCGTAAAATATAGTCTTATATTTCTCACTCGTCTATAAAACAACGCCTTGCTTGAGGGCGTAAATATACATTCATTGTTTAGTGCAACACTTTTACTGTAAACAAGACCTTAAAAAAGAATGAATTTTATAGATTAATTTTTTCGTGAAAAATCTCACTGCAGTTTCGTGAGTTAACTACCAACGTTACGTTTTCAAGAAACGCTTGAACCAAAATGTCGAATTTATAAGTTTCCTTTATTTTTTAATATAATGGAGTCTTTATGTGCAAATATTTATATTGCTTCTTCTCAACTTTGCATATAATGGAATCGTAGAGAACGCGGAAATTTGTTCTTTTGAGGTAAATATGAGTTTAAAACAGACTGTTGGCAATATTGCTCAACACATTCCCCAGCTCATGAATGTGTATATTTCGTAATAAGTCGCCGCTGCATGACACAGATAGTGAGCAATATTTCTTTGTAAAGAAAACCCACTTGATGCGCTATTTATCCTCAGTTTATTTCATCAATCAACCTCTACATGTTTCGGGCATATTTGTAGCCCATCATCAGAGGATATGTTTTGTGTATATATATATATATATATTAGGCGTAGATGGGTGGATAATATTAGGATGGATCTCCAGGAGGTGGGATGTGGGTATATGGACTGGATTGGGTTGGCCCAGGATAGGTACAGGTGTCGGACGCTTGTAAGTGCGGTAATGAACATTCGGGTTTCGTGAAATGTGGGGAATTTCTTGACTAGCTGCAAACCAGTTAGCTTCTCAAGAAGGACACTGCACCATGGAGTAAGTAAGTAAGTAAGTATATATATATATATATATATATATATATAATCAGTTCCTGAAGGGTTAGGCGTGTTTCCTGTTCCTTGATCCTCAAGATGAAGTTAGTCCCTCCATCTCTTCCTCGGTCGTCCTATGTTCCTTCGCCCTTTTGGTTTGTATTGTAGTGCTTGTTTTGTTCGTCTGTTTGTGTCTATCCTTTGTACATGTTGTAGCCACTTTTTCTGGGACTGTTCTATTTCCTTTACTATGTTATGTGCTTCCGTTTTTTGCCTCATACATTGATTCTTTTCTTTATCTAGTTTTGTTATTCCAAGTTAGTGTCTCAAAAATTTCATCTGTGCTGCTTCTAAACGTTGTTCCTCTCTTTTCTTCAGTAGCCAAGCTTCACTTCCAAATTTCAATGCTGTTTTAGCTGTAATGTTGTGATTTCTTAACTTTGTTTCTTCGTTCATTTGTTTTCCAAAATGTCTCCGTATAGCTCTGTTTATTTTGTTATATGTATGCAATTTATCTTCTAAATCACTTCCGTATTTTGACATGGGTTACCTTAAGTATTTAAAATCCATAACTATATATATATATATATATACACAACACGTACCATTTATTGTGTATGTATGTGTGTGTGTGTGTATATATATATATATATGTAATGGGCTACAAATATGCCTGAAACCTGTTGAGGTTGATTGACGAAATAAACTGAGGATAAATAGTGCCTCAAGTTGGTTTTCATCACACGGCTGTATCGAGATGCATGGTCAACAGAACATAAAAATTGAGCAATAAGCATTGTATTCTTCACTCTATTCCTTTCATTTATTCCTCTTCCTATTCCTCCCAATATTCTCAACACAAATCTTTAAACTTCAATCTTTGAAGTCACTTTCCAAAGACAAAACTATTATCAGTATATTTCAATTATACGTTACCATTCACTTAACATTAGCCTTTTCGCGCCGGAATTATTTTTTTAATTTTAGCACATCCTGTATATAAAATGTGAATAATACAGAAACTAAATACGTTAGAATTATGAAACAAACTGCATTTTGAAGGAGAAAAAAGAACGGAGAGTATATAGCATGTTTAAAAAATTCAGCACCCATATTTGTTGAATAAATATATAAAATGCAATGTTTCAAGTTTAGCGGTGCGGTACGACCCCTATATGGGTCGTTAGGCGTCAAAGGGTTAAAGTATTCCATGACGGTAAAATTACCTCCTTTTGAATGGCAAGCTATGTGCTTACTGTGCAAGCAATATAAGAACACACTGTGTACATAGGTGCCTAAAATTGCATGGACGTTTCGGCTACGATGACACAAATAAGAATAAGAAAAATAATTATATATACTAAGGACATTGAAAACTATAGAGGCATTGAATTCTATAATTCTTGTTACTTGTCTGAGAAGTTAAAAAGTGAGAAAAGTTTTCCGCAATGAATTATTAATAGATATTCTCAGATTCATCCGTTCGTTGTCTTCAGCTTGGATCACATTTATATGCCCTTCCTTTTGAGAATGGCCTTACACAATGATACACTTTGTAGCTACCACTTCCTAAATTCTCTTTAGAATACGCAGTTGGGAAGGAACATGAAGGGCAGGGAGAGATATGAATTGAAAACAACACATCAGTTTTTGCTCGTGCTGGTGATGTCAGTTTGTTTAGCCGAAACATTAATACCATAGAGCAAAACGGAGGGACTCCATTAAGCTTCAACAAGGAGGCTGGTTTGGAAGTAAAAACAGAGAGAGAAGTGAATAGCCTGTATATTCGTGCCTTGTCTTCAGCATAGAGTGCTAAATTGTAAAATGAAGGTAGTTAGTGAACACTAGACTTTGTCGTGTACAGGAACTGCAGTAACAAATCAAAATCACATTCAAGAACAGTTCCGAGCACACATTCAGTTCAGCGCCTGTCTTTCTCTCAGCAACATGAAAAAAAAATTAAATATTTCAAAATTTATAGGAAGGTTAGTTTCGTGGAAAAATTTGGTTGTTTTCTGTGATAAAATATATCTGTGTTGCAAATGAAATGTATACTGCGGCATCTCATCGACCAAATTGATACATTACTTGTCGGAAGGATTCTGTTACGAGTTACTGGACCATTAAGTACGATAGTTAATCTGTAGCTGCCGATGAAGCAATGTGATATCGATGAAATACGAGGAAAAATGTCTTCCACAAACTGCAATGTCCCTGGGGGCGTGACCTTCCTAACTCTCTGAGACTTATGTCCGCCCACAGGAACACGTTCTATCCCTGGCAATCAACGAGCACAAATCCGGTTCACGAGATGAATACGACTATATAACCCTGCCTATACTATTGTAATAAATCTGGTTGTAGAAGGGATGTGTTTCTAACATATCTGGCCGTCAACAGGGTGCCCACTGAATTAGTATTTTCACTATTCCTCTCTTTACACATATTTTATTTTTGTACTGTGTAACCCCGGTATCATAATTTGGAAGAATCACATCTTGAATTGTTTCTGAGCTACTGGCAATCAGAAACTGAATGTCTCACTTTTCGGCCATGTCTACTGTGGTGTCGGCGTGACACATTTAAATAGTAAAGGGACACCGCGCACTTAATTCTGTAACTGCTTACTATTCCTGGCGCACTTTAATAGTATTTACGCTCAAATGGAAGAGGCAAACAGCACACACGAAATGCATAAAAACGTATAAGAAACGTCAATTGGAGAACCTGAAGGAAAACCCCATTTGGAATGTAGTCATAAATAAGCAGTTAATATTAAAGATAAGAGTAAAATTAATATATAATATATATTAATATACTTGCGTATTTATTTATTATATAAAGTATATTAACACACATAATCATAATGATATCAAGATAATATTAAATTATGTCCAAAGTGAATGTAATTTGTGGGTTTGTACTGAATTTGTCTCCTTAGATTCCTGCATAAACATGATCTTTTGAATGTCATAATCAACATTTGTGACACCTAAGAGGTGTGATAATACTGTATCAACTGAACAAATCTCTTTGTCTAAAGTAGTAATTTGCCATATTAAATTATTTTAGATCAATTTGACGTTCAAGTGACTGTGCATCGTGATAAATTCTTACAATAAAACCAACTAGATATACTAACTCCTCATATTTATTTTTGGAACAAAACTCTACATGTTTCGGGCAGTCCATTTGTCCATAATGCTGTAGCAAGCAGGATCAGGATGGAACCAATTCCGTCCTGATCCTGCTCGCTAACTGTCAACAAACCTGAATGACATATACCATTGTTGTGTGTACTGTAAAAAACTCCTGATGATGGACAGAGGAACTGTCCGAAACATGTAGAGTTTTATTCCAAAAATAAATTTGAGATATTAGTGCATCTAGTTGGTTTTATTATAAGAATTTACGAGCAATATTAGGCGTATATTCCCGACATATACTTCAAGGTGCTATGTATACTACCGATGGTACGTAATGTCTCGTAGATGGAGATATCGGTCACGTAGAGTGATATGGAAAAGTCTTAAGGATTCGTACCACGCTAACATTAATTTGTATGGAATAAAACATAATGAAGTTACATTATAGTGCACAGAGTAAATTTCCATACGCTTATCCTCAAAGCTTCGCTTTAACCAACCTAGCTTCCCAGCGTCACTTATCACAGTAACCACAATCCTCCACCCATAAACCTATCTCACCTTGAACGAAGACAGGCGTAAAGTTCACTGAGCTGCCTGAAATTATAAAATACTCTAAGCTTGTTTGCCTACTTGAGATAAGCTTGCACTCTTGTCGTCTTTTACGATTCACATATTTCAGATTAAGGTAAAGAGTTTCCTTATTTTCGAAAATGCTTCATTCAATCATAGTTACGTCGCTTTAGGTTGTGGCAGCCTATTGTGTTCCAGTTCACTCACTAACCTTAATAATGATGGGCGCAGAGCAATCATGTTTCGATTCGAGGCAAGAAAATTTCTTCTGTCGAAAGTGTCCAGAACGACATCCACAAAATTAGGCTGTTATATCCGAGAAATATAGGTATAATCTGAAACGTAAGTGGTAAATTCCACAAAACGAATATAATAATAATAATATGTAGGAATATGTCCAAGAAAGGCAGAGAGGGATTATTTAGTCATTTCAAAAACCTGATTAAAATTTCCCTTGTGCTTTCACTCTAGCGTCACTAGTCCAGAGACAGAAGAAATAAAATACTTTAAAAAAATGAATGGTCATAAATATTTTATAACAGCCATTTCTTCAGTAGTGCTTTCATCATTTCCTTAATTATACGCATTTATTAGAACTGAATCTGAAACTACATAAATCAAGCATTTATTCGATTTTACCTATTGGGCCTCTCGTGTGCTGAATATTGCATCTACGCTCGTCAGCCGATTTTCTGAGCGGCGTTGCCAACACTTCCGTTATTTCGGACAGCAAATTTTCCCCTTGTTTCGCACAACGCTGTTTTTGTTCCAAGACTTCATGTTCTCGCGTCTGTTTCGATCAACATTCAAGATTTTGGCGACTTTACCCTCTAGATAGAATATCCTTCGAAACGTCGGTAAATATTTTCATGTAAACAAGTTTCAATTTGGCAAAAGACTTGAAACTTCAGCAAAGGTTCTGTGAGAAATTTAGCTGTGGCAAAATCTTTATTTTTTGTTCTTAATATTATCTTTATGGTATTATTAATGTTATTATTATATTATGTAATATTATTTGCTTGATGCTGTTAGATGTAAAATAATAGAAGTTTTTCATATATTAATTGTTATATTCAATATATTGATCAAGAAATGCGCTGTTTAAAATGCAATAAAAATGCAACTAATAAAATACAGTTCATGGTAAGTATCAACTCCTATATATTTGGTACCATAGTGCCACACTCAGGGAGTCGACTGAAACAACGGAACACTAATTTTGACGTTTTGCTGACCGTGCATATCAGTATATTTATCTCAGTAATTAACCAACTTGATGCACAAAATTTTTGTTTTACAGTAAGTTTATTTCATGCCTCTACATGTTTCGAGCACATGTGCTCATCATCAGGAGGTAAAAATTGTATTATACAGCCTCTGGTATCATCACACCTATAGGTGCATTACACAGCCTCTGGTATCATCACACCTATAGGTGTGATGATACCAGAGGCTGTGTAATACAATTTTGACCTCCTGATGATGAGCACATGTGCTCGAAACATGTAGAGGCATGGAATAAACTTATTGTAAAACAAAAATTTTGTACATCAAGTTGGTTAATTACTGAGATAAAAAAACGGAACACTAGTCCAACACGCGTGCTGGCCATATGTTCCGTTTTCTTTGCTGCACTCCGGCGCCGAAACATGCAGCACATGACACCATGAATTGTATTGTATGAATTGTATTGTTTTATTTTAAAGATTTCATTTGTTGATTACTCTACTCAATATACCAAAATGCACGGCGTGAGTAAGACAAAAATAAATTTATATGTTTAATGAATGTCGCTCTACTGCTTAAAAATTCACGTCTCTTCGTTCTTCCACTGATGATAAAAGTGGATACATAAAGAGAAAATCGTTTTGTTAGTCCTTATAGAAAAACTCTTAAAATGGGAGTAGTAGATATTGATAATTTGCACGCTCTATAACATTGGCATAATTATTTTTCATATAATGAGGATTTTTTGGGTAATATCTGTAAGTTTCCTCTGACCTTCACCTATGCTTAGTTTATTTTGGCCTGATATAACAACAATGAACCAGAGTATTTCCGATAGCTTTTAATGTAGACATAGAAAATCGTTTTCAAACTAGAATAATCTGAGAGATTAAATATGCCGACTGATAAAAGTTTCCTTAATACATATTTGTTTTATGCTTCTTTCACAAATGGCGCTAAAAATAAATCGATATTTTGAAATTCATGATTGAAATTATACGACAAGGTGAGGTCATGTTACCTCGGTGTTCATGTCACTGACTGCTGTCCAAATAACTGCAGACAACACACAGTGGTTTTGTCAACTTCAAATATACCCGTAGTTTCACCAGGCTGTGTGAAATCGAACGTTAAATCTGATATAATGTCCTAACAAACAGCACAATTGTTGACTTCTCCGAGAAGGGTCAGTATTTGCGGATCACACTACACAAAATGATTACATGGAAATCCATGCGACACGCGTACAATTCATTAGCTACATTGCTCTCAGCCACTCCACCACTCCGCTCCCGGGTTCGACGGCCCGATCTCCAATCTGGTCATGTAAAAGCAATTGCACTTTCTTCTAACTCCATTAACAAACATCTTCATAAAAATAACGACAATATATTCAGCAGAAAAGTTAGGCTCTGTCTTGTTTAAGCCTCTTATGTTTAAGTTTCTATTGACACTGGTGTAATATAGAAGCCATGCCAAGTTTAAGCGGGTAGTCGCCTGTATTTTATGTAGGAAGCTCCTGTTCGGACTCAGTCCAGCCTGTTTGTGGTTAGTGTCTGAGTGGCTCCAGGACATGATCTTCTATAAGCACTTCACAGTTTTATTTCACCAGTGGCTCCGCAGTCACATTTCATTCACCTGGAACAAAAGCTTGTCTTGTTTCTCTTTCTAATAAATATAAAATAGAATTCGGTGTGACACAACTTGAGGCACTGTAAGGGCAATGACTGCAGGAACTGAAGAGTATCACAATAACTGTCAAACTGTGTGGTCTGTTTAGGATATCAGATTTGAAACAGAACCTCCAAAAAAAAAAAAGAAACAGAAATGTTCAACACTCAATGTCGACTGTCGTGATAAGGAAATTTAACACTTTAAAAAATAAAAGAAATCTACGTATATTAGGTTTAAAAATTTATTTTTTTTCACAAGAAATGCATTGGGTATCCATTTAAAAGAAAAATCTTTAATTTTCTGTAGAAAAATAATAGACATTGATTTATGAATCACACGTAACACATGAATGAATAAATAAATAAATAAAAGGGGTGAATAAAGTACATAATTTTCAGTGTTAAACCTGATGTACTTACGAATAAATTTACGTGGCTGTGGAAAATGATGACACCGACATATCTGGGCAGGTTTTACATTACGGAACAAACTTCAATTATCCTGTAGGATGGCAGTGGCTATAGACTTACAGCTGTTTGCCTGACCGTCCTTTAATTCTAATCAGTTGGTGCTGCGCAAGATTACCATTAATCAAAGAAGCTACTTTGGGGTATAAAACTAAACTCCGTGGCCTTAGTCCGCACGCGAACTATACCGACAGAGCGGCCGCCGCCGGTCGGCGAAGTTAGTGCCAACTTTTGCGGATAGAGGGGTGTCATGTGGTCAGCGCAACGG
>Ga0123354_10012600_pt1 | contig 13101 bp, 4 predicted proteins | sample TergutLab28metaG_2_FD_97872 | JGI IMG/M metagenome (GOLD analysis project Ga0123354, IMG submission 97872) | Labiotermes labralis P4 segment gut microbial communities from Petit-Saut dam, French Guiana - Lab288 P4 | ecosystem: Host-associated > Arthropoda: Insects > Digestive system > Gut ...
GCCATGTAAGAAAATCACCTTGGACAAGCCGGAGGGCAGAAGGCGAGTGGGAAGGCCAAACCTCAGATGGATGGACGGAGTGATGAGGGATGCAGAGAGGCTGGGAGTTAGAAATTGGAGGATCAAGGCCAAGGACATAGATGGTTGAAGGCGACATCTAGATTCGGCCAAGACCCTACATGGGTTGTAGCGCCCGAGAGTGAGTGAGTGGGCCAACTATTTCTTCTTCTGGAAAACTAACTTCATTACCTCTTCCGAACATTCCACATTTCTTGCCTATCCTGATCTAGATAAGAGTAATACACGAACTAAAATTTGTTCTCTAGAATTCATTTTAATATTATTACTTCATTTACGTTTTGGTGTAAGTATTGGTCCCATACCCTCAGAATTTGAGACTGAATTCCTTACTTACTTTTATCTACACACTACTGCCTGTAGTGTTGTAATCATTATTTGTAACCAAATAATATTACGGCTAGTAAATGAATGAGGGTTTGTTTAGCAGTGACAGCAGCAGCAATAGGGAAGAAGACGAATAAAAAATTGTAGCGAAGCGACATGAAGAGTTGAAGCTATGTGGGAGCATAGAAATGCAAATGGGGTTTGGTTGAGAAACCTGAAGCTAAGAGATTACTCGGAAAGCAAAGAGAAGATGGAAGGATAAAAATCGGAATATATTTTGAATGCAGAAAAGAAAATGTTGAAAAATGGATTAATCTGGCTAATGTTACGAACTAATGGGGTACAGTTGAGAATATGACAATGAAATTCCGGGTTCCATATACCACTGAATCTCTTTTGACCAGCTGAGCACTATTACATTTTGAAACTAGATTCTGCCCCGTTGCTTTAGTTAGGTAAGAGTTCGTTACGTGGAAGAGTGGAGCATAGTTAAGCGGTCTAAACGTACTTGGAAGTGAACCATTAATTTTCACAAAAGCAGCAGGTGGTGAAGGTGAATATTGTTGCCCTCTATGATGCTGCACGGTGTTGGGTGGTAAATTTTTACAGTCGTGTCGAAGGATTATATATTAATCTTATCCTTGGATTAAGCAGCTGCTTGTACTGTGCGTCCCTAATGACAGAGGCATTAGTTTACTTCGTAAGATAAAGGTAAAAGTAAAGTGCACACTTATAGAGGCACTGAGGCTCTGTACAGGCCGTACGGCCAATAGGGGGATTAGAGGTATAGCTCTACTCTTTCTTGACCACGGCACTTGAAGTGGTAATGGGTCAGCGTCACGCCTCGGCCACTTTTTACCCCCTGGAAAGACCCTGTAACTCTTGTACAGGAGGCTGGGTGGGCTCCAGGGCAGGTCTGGACAGGTGCGGAAAATCTCGCCCCCCACCGGGATTCCAACCCCGGATCGTCCAGCCCGTAGCCAGTCGCTATACCGACTACGCTACTCGTCCCACTTCCTTCGAAAGATCAGTGAATATTTGCCAGTAGACGGGATGTAAAATCCCAGAAGACTTGTATTGGCAGGAACACGGCAGTGAGAAGCGAATGTCTCACATATTATGATGATGTATCCTGGATGTATTGGACTCAAAGCAGAGTACATTTGTATCTTCGGTATTCATGGTAATAACGCTTAGTTTTCCATGAAAAAAGATATAGAATTTTTTAAGATTTTGGGCGACATGAAGCAACTAACATTAAATTGGGTTCCCGGGACTTTAACTCATTTTAGACTTCTTAATTTTTAGACGCTTTCGCAAAAATTGCTGCAAGGGAATATTAGCTTCGTCATATGCCTGTCAGTCCGTCTGCATTGGACAACTGGGCTTCTACTGGAGGGACTTTCATAAAAATCTGATACTTGAGGATTTTTTAAACTCTACGGAGAAAATTCAAGCTTGATAAAATAGAACAAGTATAAGGAACACTTTACATGAAGACCTGTGTACATTTTTGGTAATTTCTCGCTGAATTCTTTTTAGAATGAGAAATTATTTAGACAAAATTTGTACAGAAAATCAAAACACATTTTCTACTCAATAAATGTTTTCCCAAAAATCGTTCCCTTTAAGAGATAATGTCGAAAAATATTGTAGAACCACCTAGGCCAAAGATAACGATGTAATACAGCACAATGTAATACAGCACAGTGTAATGCAGCACAATGTAATACAGCACAATTTAACGCAGCACATGCACATTTTGTGCTCGATAACTAAGGCTAAAAACACAATCTCAGAATGTGTAATAATTATTGTTTTTCAATTGCAAATATTGTTACACGAAAGCGCCTCATTGTTGATTTTGTACATAGTCTGTCCCTTGTGTTGTTGTCGTTGTTGTTCTTGTATTTATTACGATTAACAATATTGATGTGTTTTCCGTGCCTGGCCAAATGTCATTTTATTCTACACTTCATGGAGACGCAATTGGCGTCTCCACCCTCCACGTGTCTGCTTGGTTACAGCACTTTGATGCTGTCCACAGCGGTAATCTACTTGACCTACTTCTTGTTAACTTTAGTCACGTATCACTTTACTGACTCTGAACACTGTAAAACACGATATCTACTGCTTTCCGTACTGGTGACTGGCATTTTTTCCCATTGTAATCTTACCCAGTACCGTACGTAATTCCTACTAACGTTTTCCTGTACAACATGCCATCATGTTTCGTAATATTCGTTTTATTTATTTTTATTCCATGGATGAATATCTCTGTTTTGCGATAGGTACAATATTTTACAACTCTGAAATCCTATTTATGCAGCGACTATAGTGACATGTAATGTAGCAGGGTATTTTAATAATTGTAATGAAATGTGACTACATGTTTCGGTTAGCAACCAGCCATTTTCAAGTCAACCAGACAACTTATATCTCAGACTTAAGCACATTGAAAGTAACGTATTGAAAAATTAAACTTCAAATCATAGTTTATTATTGATTCAAATGCCTCCTGTAAAACAGGTAACGGATGTTTCACGGTGGTAAAGCGGCCGGGGCGTGGTGCTGATCGGCCACCCCCCTCCTAAAGCCGAATTGCGAATATGTTGGAGATATACTTCCGCCTCCCTTCTGTGCCTACTGAGGCATAGCGTGGGGTGAACTTTAACTTTATTGATTCAAATATAATTATAAATACCTCTGTCGAAGTGTCTGTTAACCTTTTGATGCCTAATGTCAAATATAGTGGTCGTACCGCACCGCTAACCTCTAAAGTTGCATTTTATATATTTATTCAACAAATATAGGTACTGAACATTTTAAACATGGTATATACTCTCCGTTTTTTTCTTTTCAAAATGCAGTTTGTTTCATAATTCTAACGTATTTGGTTCCTGTATTATTCACATTTTATATACAGTGTGTGCTAAAATTAAAAATAATAATTCCGGCGCCAAAAGGTTAAAGTGGTTATGGGACAGGACCCATACATTCATCAGCAAATCTACATTTATTTTTTCATTATAAGGACTTACATCAATGAACTTCAGTTGTCGGCTTGGTTTTATTACACACTTCGCGGTGTCATAGGGAAATATGGATGGAATGGTTGTTAGCTCTTTAGTGAAAGGTAGTAATGATAGTAGCAAATTTGAATAAAAGGTAGTGATATCTGTTGAAGGGACTTACTTACTTACTCCATGGTGTAGAGTCCTTCTTGAGAAGCTAACAGATTTGTAGCTAGTCAAGAAATTCCTCGCATTTCACGGAATCCGAAGGTTCATTAGCGCACTCACAAGCGTCCGCCAACTGTCTCTATCCTGGGCCAGCCCAATCCAGTCCATATACCCACATCCCACCTCCTGGAGATCAGTCTTAATATTATTCACCCATCTACGCCTAGGTCTCCCCAGTAGTTCTTTCCCTCCGGTTTCCCCAACAAGACCCTATACATCCCCCTAGTTAAGTTAAAAGACAAGTGACTGCGATATTGTACGAGTGTATTGTACATAGTGTTGCTACCATTGTTACAGCAGTAAGGAACTCAGCGCATGTTAGATATTCTTTTAATGTACACTGTACATAAATATTTAAAACGATAGATTGACACCTGTATAATAGATGGTAATTAGTCAGTCGGTCACAGATGTTTAAAAAACATTTAAATTTCCTAAATTAATTTTGATTTCTAAAATTAATTTCAAGGAATTTGGTTGCAATAAACTAATGTCTGTCGATTGGTGATAGTCATTTCGATAGACAGGGTTCTGCTGTAGAAGAAATTTGTAGAGCATTGTGACATTAAACCAGAGGGGATATTGAATTTTCTACTGCAAAGGGAAAGAAAATCTTCAGTTGGGGACAGAGAAATACTTCTCTGACGTTAAGGGAAACTATAAACTGAAGATATTGGAAAGTAAGATGTTAAAACTTTATCCAAAGCGTTAGGATATTACGGAGGAATAAAACAAACTACACAATGATGAGCTGCAAGTTTTAGACTGCTTGCCGGGTGTTATTTGGGTGATCAAGTCAGGTTAAAGGAGAAGAAAATAAAAAAGGGATCCATTTATGTATTGAGAGAAATTTCTAATTGGTGGAAGTCTTCGTTAATGATGACTTTAACAAAATAAAAGTTATTCTCTAAAAGGAAAGAGACGATACATGATGGCCTGTTTACAATAGACTGTCATTGCGAAGCTTCAGTATCAGACATCGTATTGTTCTCAGATATAAGTGAAATGTGCCCAGTTTAGAGAAAATCTTGAACATCACACATTATAAATCACATAATTCCTACATCTCTGTAGGGCCATTTCTACACATAGTTTATCACTCCGTACTAATATTCATAAAGATGTGTGTTTGTTGTGTGGTTTTTATCAAAGAGTGCCCTCAAAATAGATCATAATAACATGGAATTTGTGGGTATGGGGGTCAGTATATAACCATCAACAACGCAGAGGGCTTGTGTTTCTGACGGCAGTTTATAGACTCGTATATATAGAGAGAAATACAGCCTCTTTGTGTTAATACGTTATGTGCTGTGGGAAGAGCAGAATGCGTTGCGTGCGATTCTTCAATGCGGGATGGCAATGGCATTTTGCGTCGGTGCTGCTTAAACAAAAGTCAAGTATGTACGTCATCAGTAGCATATATATATATATATATATATCTCCTTTTCAAACACATAGTAAGAGTTTATTAAATTTCTCATCGTTGCTTCGAAAGGGTTCCTAAAAGGTTGTGTTACGCTTACATAAATTCAGATTTCTGGACTTTGTTATACATCTGTTATTACGAAAGGTCTAGTGTTTGGAAACACTGGATTGGGTTGTAAATACTAGAAGCTGCGCAATGTTTGTAATAATAATATTTATTAACTGCAATTGGGTTGCCACCCGGTGGCAGTGGTTATTTTACATGTATACAAAATACGAAATTGGTTACTGATAGATTTAAGTCGGGAGGGCTGCATGAGAAGCATGTAGTGGCAATTTGGAATCTAGGGAACCATCTCAGCATTTGCTTTTAGACACAGGGAAACCAAGGAAAACCCGTTTCGAGGTGGCCGGTCGCAGGATCTTCCGAATACTGACTTCTAGCCAGCAGTCCGGCATCTAAAGTAAAAACAGCAACACACATAGTACAACAAATACACATAAGATGACAACAATACACACAAGACAAATACAACGACACACACAAGACATCTTAAAATACAACATGTACAAACGGTAAACAACACCACGGTAACAAAGTACTGTATACAGTTTCCAGTATTTTTTCCCACACAAATTGTACTCAAGCTTTCACCCCAGCCCTTCACTTCTCACCACTTTACTGCTCATATAAACTTTTCCCATAAAGTCTCGGTTTTACCCCCTTCCCTACACAGCACTTCGCTTCACTTCACTTCACTTCACTTCATTGTAACTCCAGTCAATTTAAGTGTTGTTTTACTTTATTTATATAAATACATTTTAGTAGCCCATTTTTGTGTATCACATCGAATGCGAGGATGATGACTAAACAGTTAATTGAAAAGGTCTTGGAAGGAAGCGGTCTAGTCGTAGTTTGCGGTAGTGTTCCGGCATTCTTCTGGACTGAGTGAGACAAACCATGAAAACCTCAGGACAGGAAGCCGATGGAGCAGGACTTGAAACTTGGGCCTCCAGATTATACAGTAGAACTACACGATTGATCACGGAATTCGATTTCGTCAAACGGTTGGGGTAAAAAGTAGATAAATGTGTTATGAATTTGAAAGTTTTGTGGTTGTCAAATCGAATTCTGTAAGGGAAACTTATTACGTCCAGAAAGCTCCGTTTTAATTATGAATTTGATTGAATTCCTTGTGATAATTAATAATAATATACATAAAAATGAAACAAACCCTTCTCCAATTTCATTGCTGGAAATAAGCAGGAGTTCTTGCTTCAGGTAAATGAAAATAAACATGAAAGAAATCCTTCAACATTTGTCGTTTGTATTTGCTTTCAGTACAAATGTATAGAGTGCTATTGGAAGTAATTGTAATTGCTGCCCTCTCAAGTGTGTAGACTTCCTGTTTTTCCCTCTTTGTCTTCCAAGTATTAACCCGCAGTAGACGGCTGGTATTTGCAAATCTGTTACCTCATGTTAACGTAACTAAATGCTGGTACCGGATTTCAACTTGCCTTTCCAATTAACAAAGTTATTACTGCGTGCTTTAGAAACAGAAGGTACACTTAGACACCGATACCGTGAAGTAACCCACTTCAACTTGAACTTAATTACGTAATATAAGAGATAAATTAAGATAAAAGTTAGCTCGACTACAGCTAGTAATAAGTGAAATACTATACGATAATGAACATTGTATATTTAACACATATGGAGTCATTTATGGATTTTAACAAGTCTTGACCCTGAAGTACATATAACTGTGCCTATACTGGGAAAAAGAATGTAAGTCGTAATTAATACGCGGTGTGAGATTTCATGCAACAAAGACCTCCCTTTGACTAATATTGGTGGAAATTTTTAAAACATTTAAATCCAAGTGTAAAATAGATATACTGGTAGATTTAACGTTATAATAGCTGCATTTTTCCACTTACGTGTGCTGTAGAACTACTGTGTTACAAAGCGTTTTTCCACTATACGATTAATCAGTTGAATTTTCCAGAAGAATCAGGCGGGATTTCCTCCGAAGTACGAAATAAATCTTCATCTTTGAAAGCTAGATTAGTTTCAGTTATGAAGATTTAAGTCTGAGGTAAATATCTTGCAGATTATTAGTTGTGTATAGAATAATAAGCACATTCAGTCACTGCACAATATATTGCAAGGATATAATACATAGGGTTCGGAGAAGACCTTGACCCTTCAAAATCTCTGTTTTGTCTGTCGCAGTTACAAATCCCATTCGCTGTATGGATAAAACATAAATAGCCATTAATCATTTTTTTGTAATTCTGCCTAGACTGAGACTTTCTTTCTCTCAATTCTCCCTCCTAATAAATGCCAGTAAATTTTATTACTTCTTAATTAATTCTAAGTTGGAGTAATTCTTAAAGATTTGTAACGTTATTTACTTTTTTTCATTCAGAAATATTATTGAATAAAAAACATTTTTGGCTCAAGTCTGCCCAATGATCTGTCATAGTTCCAACTTCGTCCCTTCTTTCCGCAATCCACAAATCCTCTCGTTAACATCTCGTGTTCTAATTGAATTGGAGGCCCAGTCTTAGTCGCCATATTTCTGACAGTATGGATGTAATAAACGAAAGACCTTACTTCAATTAAATTCCGTCCTACATGTTTGCAAAGAGTTTTAAAGCGATTTGTTATCGGGTTAATTTGATTTCGAAGGGGTTTCAACTTCAGGTCCATAAACGCAACCAAAATATTTAAGGACTGAAGTGACGTAGAAATGTTTTCCGGTTTCTCACTGCAGATACCAGATAAATAGCTTGAAAAAATAAAATGAAATAATAAATAAATGCTTATGTTATCAAATACAGGAGACGCATTCACGGAATATCCAGGCTCTATAATTTGGAGTTAATTACTTAGTTCTTATTAGGTTATCTACTATCGTGCTTTTAACAGTAGCTATTTTAAGTTCACTTTAACGTGTACAGGAGTTAAAGTATGTCAATGTCTTCTTTCTCAAAATGAAATTCTATTATATCTGTATAGCAGGAGTAATTACTCATTATCATTACCTAACAAACTTCATCAACCCTTAGGGACTCCCTGAAGGTAAATTCTATATAGTTAAACGCTAATCACTTCTATGTGGTAAATGACCACAGATATAAAATATTCTCAGTTTGCACACCTTACTAAAACTTTATTCAGTAGAATGACTACATACGTTCCGGGTGGACGGGTTTTAATTTACTACGGGTGCAGTATTTTGTTTCTAAACACAATGCCCAGCCTGGACCTCAGAATGTTTCGATTTGTAATCCGACAGTCACACCAGTTATTGCCTAGAATATAAAGTGACTGGATAATCAACCGTAAAACTCACATGTGTCAGTACCGAGAATTAATTGTCCTTCGTCTGCTCAGTATTTTCTCAAATGCTTCTTTTTTCAAACCCTGCCTGCATGTGAGAAGCCACGCTAAATTATTAAATATCGTGATGGAACACTAATCGAGACGAAAAATCTTGTTTACCATCGACAAATGTGAACTTTCTAAAAAAAAGTTTGAAAACCCTCCATCCTGACTGGAAAAATCTCTAATATTCGCAAATTCAAAAATAAGTTTTAGAAATTTCAGAAGACATGTGCCTGATTACTTTGCGATTCTGACCTTATCCCATACTTACTAATGAAGATCCAGTAGTCCTGGGATATGATGTGGTGTTGTTTGATAAATAGTACAAATATATCACAATGGCAAACCGATTACAATGTTATCAGGGAAGGCGAAAATTTAATTTGAAATAAAAGATTTTTATATGAAGCGCAATATGTGCTAACAACTCGTCAGTGTTCTACCACAGTGATTGTGTGAGTCCCCAGTTCTTGCTCTGTGGCGAGAATTCGGTTCATATTTGATATTCAGAGGACCGTGCATCGTGATATATTCCTGTGATAAAACCAACGAGATGCACTAATTTCTCAAATTTATTTTTGGAATACATCTTTACATGTGTCGGAAAAGTTTTCTGTCCGTCATCAGGAGTCTAGTACTGTATACACAGCATTAGGTATAAGTCATATAGGTTATGCTGACTGCTTGCTGTGTGACTTATACCTATTGCTGTGTATACAGTACTAGACTCCTGATGACGGACAGAAAACTTTTCCGACACATGTAAAGATGTATTCCAAAAATAAATTTAAGAAATTAGTGCAACACTTTGGTTTTATTATAAGAATTCGGTTATATGTTTAAAATATCTAGTTTTAGTTAATCGAAATATTTTCATTTCTCGCGGCATTTGTTCCATAAATACTGTTCACTCTCTCTTAACGCCAAACGCATCAAATCACTTATTGTCCTTCGAGATGTGATAACCTACAAATTATAGCTGCATAAAGTATAAAGCTGTCAGCTTTGTAACTTTTCTACTTTGCCCTGTAAGCTCCTGTTGTGGCAAATGTTCTCCTCAACACTTCGCTGTCCGGACCCCTCAATTTACATACTTCCTTCAAAAGGAAGGTTCAACTTACAGAGCCGGAAAGTATGCATTTGCATCTATTAATCTCAAAGTTGTTGGGGAGGAAACGGAAAGATAAAAGGCCACGTTAATTTTATTCTTTGAATTCACGGACTGCTTTCAGAAAATGCGACATATTTTGACGACTGTTACACCACGTCGTGTGGAACGGGTAAAGGGGGCAGTGTTTCCAGAGTAAAGCGGCCGTAGGGTGAAGCTGGCCAAACTCATCTTTAACTAGTGTCAGGGTTAAGAATGAGTGTATCTATAACACTCCTCTCCCATATGCCTGCACGAAGTGACAAGGGATGTCTTCCTTACAAATTTTTGCTGGAAAAAATGGAATTATATACTAGTTTCAGTTGAAGTGTGTTTTTCAACATAAAAATAAACGTTTACAATTTTTTGGAATGATTGATAACTAAGAGGTACTGATATTTACTTAATTAACCTAAAATCCTTTTGTTGAAAAACCAATTATAGTTGGTATATGAAATTATTTACAGAAAAATATTCTTGTTTCTATAAGTAAACTCTAAATTTCATACTATTTTTACAGGTCTTATTTTTGAATATATTATAACACGTACAAAAAGTTTGCAATCATTTATTCAACAAATTTTTACATTTGATGTATGTTGGACCGTGCTTCATCGTGATAACTGAAGAATAAAAACCAACTAGGTGCTACTTATTATTTTATTGTATTTCTTATAGGCTAAACATGTTTCGGGCACTACTATGCCCATCATCAGGGGCTTGCGACTATAATGTTGATTACCAGCTGCAGCCTGGACATTACTCCCGCCTAACCGCACCTAATCTCCAACCTACACCAAACCAAGAACGAAACTTCCAATGTGGTAATCAACATTATAGTCGCGAGCTCCTGATGTTGGGCATAGTAGTGCCTGAAACATGTTGAACCTATAAGAAGTACAATAAAATAATAAGTGGCATCTAGTTGGTTTTTGTTCTTCAGTTATCAAATTTTTACACGTTCGATTCGATATCGACAGTAAGTACGAAAGACATTAATCAAGTGTAGCAATTAAATATCGACACACAAACACGAAATTTGATTTCATTTTATACTCATCGGTTTTGAAGAAAATACATGCAGACCTACAAGCTCTATACCAGTTTCATGCGCCTGTTTTATTGTTCTGGTTGAAAGAACGTATAAAAGCGATTGTTGGGCTGAACCAGGAAACCTGGCACCGGTCACGATGCAGTTTTTGTACACGATTTTCCCTCCAAGAATAAATCCAGTGAAATTGAAAACTCGTGTTTTGACGTCACACTTTCCTCAGTATCTGCACTCTGAGGTCATTTCCAACATTTATTTCCTTCTCACTTCCCAACACAGTTTTTTATTTATGATAAAAGCACCGTGTTCCCACATAAAGTATAGACTGATCGGAAATAAAATGTCTTAGAATGGGAATCACGTTTTCATACTCCAGAATCGACTGTTTATAGCAAAATAAATAAATTTGAACTGAATGGAGAAAGTGAAATAAGTTTATAATTTAATGTAAAATAATCAAATTGGGGAAACCGGAGGGAAGTAGAACACTGGGGAGACCTAGGCTTAGATGGGTGGAAAATATTAGGATGAATCTCCAGGAAGTGGGATGTGGGTATATGGAATGGATTTGGCTGACCCAGGTTAGAGACAGTTGGCGGACGCTTGTGAGTGCGGTAATGAAACTTCTGGTTCCGTGAAATGCGGGGAATTTCTTGACTAGCTGCAAACCAGTTAGCTTCTCAAGAAGGCCTCTGCACCATGGAGTAAGTAAGTAATGTGAAATAATGACGAAAATACAGAAGTGATCCGCTGAAGGTGCTCAATTACCCATGAAAAAGGGTGAAACTTCGTTTATTAATTTACAATTGATACCGTATCTTAGTAATATTGAAGCATAATCAGCAAAGAATAAACACATTTGAGTCGTGAAATTGAAATATGGAACTATGGAAAACTTACAGCCCGTCTACCAGTGCTACACGTGATTCATAGACTGAGATCTGGCTAAGCATTTGATTTCCCTTGTGCTAAAGGCTGTGACATAAATGTTCACACAAATATTGCAAAGGGATAAAAGTTTAATCGATTTTAATCAACGATTTGATTGGTCCATCGATTCATCACAGGAATACTTTGTTGATGTATGAAATTTTTGGGTTTGTTACTGTGTTTGTAAATTTGTTCAACAGATACTTTGATGTGGTCCTTTTAGATGTAATGGAATTTATCGGTTAGAGATGATATGCTCGATAATTTTTGCTTGTACCTCGTGCTGTGCACCCATTTTATGAATTAGGTTTCTTGCTACACCTCCATATTTTAAGTCAGAGCAAAAATTAACAGACAAAAGTTAAATTTCAGTCATAATTTTGAACATATTGTGGGGTATTGTAAATATATTTTGCTTACATAATTTTCACCCTCTGGGGCCTAAAATTTAAACAATTTCATTGCAGGCCTCGACAGGCCCTGAGGGTTCCAGGAGTTTCAAGGCTCCCAGATTTCAAGACAGTCGGCACATGAAGGTGTTAAGGTTGTCAGCCTTACGCATCGGTCTCTTTTACCCCTCAGGAAATATTCCTGGTACTCATTTCTTTTAGAGGCTTAGTCAACCCCAGGAACATAGTGTGGCCGGAAGGATTATGTCAATAAAAAATTCCAATGGCACCATCGGGAATCGAACCCGCGAACTTCCGCCTTGTAGCACAGAATTTCAACCAATTTCGCAGGCCCTATATGGAAGTCAAATAATAAGCTAAGGAGGCACATTCCATTACTTAAGCATTCTCATTTGTGTTCGTATGTAACTTTTGTAAATCAAGAGAGTAGCTCTGAACTGCAAAAATCTTAGTGCAGTAAGTGGACTATTAAGAAACAGAAAGCGTTTAGGGTACCTGGCTTTTTGCCCAAGTGAAATGGAACGAAAAAAAATTTCCAATTTCTATGTTGTTAATTAATGATATTGTAGTCTAATTAATAATTAGATGTGTAAAAAGATATTTAAAGCTCAGGCCATTTAACATGACATTTTAGTCTCTTTTGAAAAAAGACTTGTTACAAACAAAGCAGCCTTTCTTAACTAGGACTGATTACTTTATTATTGGTAAAGAGGCACGGCTTAAAGTGAAATTAATGGCTGAAGAATAAAAAACCACCTAGGTGTCACTTGTTATATTTATTTGTCTTCTTAGACACTCAACATGTTTCGGGTATGTCCATCTTCAGGAGTTTGCGACCATGTTGTTGAAATACCACATTGATTTGTTGTGTGTTGGAGTTAGGGTGCGGTTCGGTTAGGGTGGTATCCGGGCTGCCGGCTGAAGTTGTGCTTCAGCCGACAGCCCGGATACCACCCCAGGCGAACGGCACCTTGACTCCAACACACAGCAATCCAAGAACAATACAGCCAATGTGGTAGTTCAACAACATAGTCGCAAACTCCTGAAGATGGACATATTAATGCCCGAAACATGTTGAGTATCTAAGAAGTAAAGTA
>Ga0123354_10012601_pt1 | contig 13101 bp, 12 predicted proteins | sample TergutLab28metaG_2_FD_97872 | JGI IMG/M metagenome (GOLD analysis project Ga0123354, IMG submission 97872) | Labiotermes labralis P4 segment gut microbial communities from Petit-Saut dam, French Guiana - Lab288 P4 | ecosystem: Host-associated > Arthropoda: Insects > Digestive system > Gut ...
ACTCCGTAACCGTCCAAAATCGGACACATGTTTATATGAACTTTTTTGATCACAAAGACCTAGGAAATCACCTCCTGCAGTTATGCCCTAAAGTCGTGAAACACCCTGTATATATATATAAAACCTACATTTTTTTAATACATGTGTGCACCAAAGCATGTGCATGCATGCACACACACACACCCCAGATATATAATTTAGGACAAGGGATAACATGCAGTTATATGTAACTCAACATCTAACATACACTAAAGTCCTTATTGACATAGCTGATTCTCCATACATCCGCCTGACTTGTCACCAGCTGTGAATACTCTGTCTCAGGGCGGAATGCTGTCCAACCATCCTCCAAGATAGCAAACATAGGGCGGTAAAAGAATGGATACAATTTGGTAGGTTCATCTGGAAAAACATTCAAGATGCATATAGAGATGTCAAAAACTGTGAAGCCTGTTCTTCTGCAAAGGCAATTAAACATTAGTTGACAGGGGTAGAGAGCTGCAAAATTCTGTATCACTGCAAAGAAATCAAATCATATACCACAACAAATTAATTATTTAGAGAGCAAAAGCAGAAAGAAGTGTACCAAGCTCTGTGTGCTTGTGTTGATGTAAAATAGTATTCAATGTCTGAAACTATCTTGTGTGCATCAGTGAATCAGAAGTAGCACTATAAAGGATTTTTGGCCATGTGGCAGTCTGTCACTGTAAGAGACTAAGCTGTGATACTGCAAAGCACAACAATGATAAATGAAGTTAAGAGGGCATGTGTCTTCTTTGTTGCAAAACCATATTCTCACTCACTGGAACTTTAAATGGAAAGAGATACTATTGACATAAGCCATAAAATACAAAGAATAATGTCCATCCACAGAGGTCATCTGTTCTTGCAACATAATGAGATAAATTACTGTTGACACTGTTAAGAACAAGCTGTTGCTCTTTGACCTACTGGCATCCATTATTGGAAGAACCCATGACCTTAATGATCCTTACAGAAAACCTGTGACAACATGGAGCATTTTAGTTCAGTGCAAGTAAAAATCTGACTAACAGTGACATATTCTAGACTGACCCATGCCTCAAATGTGGTCTCAGGGGCACATACCCTGCTGGTGTGTCTGTGCCATGAAAACCTGAAAAATGCCACTTACTCGTGCCAAGTCCCCGCCATGGCCCCTGGAAATGTCTTCGGATGGCCAAGCCATGCAAGGGTGAGACACGAGTTCCTGACGCGATAATTGGGACAAACCAGCTAAGGGAGACAACCCCGACAGAAAATCCTAGGTCCTCCAAGGTAGCGGGGGTTCAACACAAGACCAGCAACCTCGTCTTGGAAAATTTGACATGCTAAAAATTCTCGACAAAGGAATGAGAGGCCAATAATACGAAGACAACCTATGTGAGTTAAATGGATAAGAAAGGACACAATTTACGTGAGGTCTTGGAACATAATGACAATGCTGAAAGCAGGAAAAATGAATGAAATAGCCGATGAAATGTTAAAAACACAATTGCAAATAATAGCTTTACAAGAACTAAGATGGAAGGGAGTCGGGCGAATTAATAAAACTAAATATACACTCTACTATAGCTGTAACTTAGATAAAAATGGCCAGCTTGGAACTGGATTCATGATTTGAAATGAAATTAAGAAGAACAAACTAAGTTTTGAACCATATAATGAAAGACTATGCAAATTACGAATTAAAGGAAGATTTAATAACTTATCTATAATAAGTGCACATGCTCCTACTGAAGAGAAAACTGATGAAGAAAAAGAAAAGTTCTATGAAGATTTACAAAAAATCCATAACAAAATTCCCAAACATGAAATAGTTATAATTTTGGGAGATATGAATGCCAAAATTGGAAAGGAAGATGTATACCAAAACGTTGCAGGTAAACATACACTCCATGAGATCACAAATAGGAATGGTGAGTGAGTCTGTGAGTACACAATTGCAAACAACATGAAGATAATAAGTACTTACTACCAACATAAAAGAATACATAAAGGAACATGGATATCACCAGATGGCAACACACTGAATCAAATAGACCATGTAATTATAGACGCAAATAAAAAAAGGAGTGGTAGAGGATGTTAGAACAATGCGAGGATTGAATTGCAACTCTGACCATTTTTTAGTGAAAACTATAATAAAGCAGAAATTGATCGGAACACAAATGAAAACAATTAAGCAAACAAAATGGAATCAAAGCAATTTACAGGATCTGGCAATGCCAAAACAACACAGAACATGTCTTCATAACAGACTAATAGGAAAAGAAGCTCAACACGATATTGAAGGAGAATGGACACAAATTAAAGAGGCAATAATAGAATCAGCTAACAAAGTTATCCAAACACAAGCCACTTCTAATAGGAATGAATGGTGGGACGAGTTGTGTAAGTTAATAATGTCACAAAAGAATGAAGCCAGAAAGAAATATTTATAAGTTAAAACTAGAGCTACTCTCAAAATATATAAAGTGTAAAGAACTGAAGTTAACAGGATATGTAGAAAAAAAAAGAGAATCTGGATAAACAACAAAATTAGACAAATAGAAGAAGCAAGTAACAAAATTGATACACGAAAATTTTTTAAAGAAGCTCAATTTTTCAATAAGCAAAAATCGGTGTTACCAATATCTTGTAAAGACAAAAGTGGTAACATATTACATACAGAACACAGCAAAAGCTTAAAATCAAGAATGGTAACATATTGTCAGAGCATGGGGACATTCTACGAAGGTGGAGACAATACTTCTGTGACTTACAAACCATCAATTCCAGAACTGAGGAGTTAATCTCCGAAAACATAATTTTAAGTAATTCTGAACAGGTACCCCCACCCACCTATTATGAAGTAAATAAAGTAATAGAGAAGCTTAAAATACATAAGGCTGCAGGATCGGACAATATACCAGCAGAGCTAATAAACAAGGTGGGGCAGAGTTAAAAACTAGGATACACAAATTAATTATGAAGATATGGGATGAGGAGACTACAAACAGAATGGACGGAAGGAATAATCTGTCCCATACATTAGAAAGAGGACAGGGTGATATGCAGCAATTACAGACCAATTACTCTCCTGAATGTAGTACATAAAATTTTCTCAATCCTAATAAACAATAGATTAACTAAAATAGTAGAGAGCAAATTAGAAGTTGGCTAAATGGGATTTCAACTGAACCGATCCACAATCGACAATGTACTTATATTGAGACAAATTATTGAAAAATGTCACAAATTCAACACAGAACACAGAGATGCACAATATCTTCTTTGATTACACACATGCATTTGACTCAGTTTTTAGAGATAAAATAATAGAATGCTTAAATAAATATGAAATACCATGTAAATTAATTAAACTAATAGCAAGGACATTACAAGATACAAAAGCTGGAGTCAAAATAAACCAAAACTATACAGAAAAGTTTGAAATAATGACAGGAGTGAAACAAGGTGACCTGTTATCAGCAACTCCATTTAGTATAGTTATTGACGATATTTTAAAGCAGCTAGAACTAAGAGGTAACACATCAACATGTTTAAAACAAAGCTCAGCATATGCTGATGATACATTAATCACTGCCTGAACTGAACAAACAATGATAGACACTTTTAAAAAACTGAAAAACATTTCATTGCAATTTGGTCTAATAGTACATGAGAACAAAATGAAGTACATGAAGTGTACAAGGAAAGAAACCCAACTAAATAAACTAATTGTGGACAACAAGCATATTGATCAGGCTAGATCATTCAGCTACCTTGGTGCTATTGTGAATGGGAATAGCACTCTGGAAGAAGAAATTAGAGAAAGAATTGCTAAAGGGAATAAAACATTCTATGCAAACAAAGTGCTTTTTAAAAGTAACTTGGTGTCCAGGAAATCCAAATTGAAGTTATAGTGGTCAGTAATTAGACCAATTGTAGTTTATGGCTGTGAAACATGGGTCCTCAAAGAAAGTGTTATACAAAAACTCTCTGTGTTTGAGAGGAAAATATTAAGGAAAATATTTGGACCAACTAAGGAAGCCAACGGTATATGGAGAATTAAAACAAATAAGGAGTTGGATTAATTAATTAAACATCGGAATATAATAAATTATGTTAAAGCCCAACGATTGAGTTGGTTTGGACACACAACTAGAATGCCCGAAACCAGCATTGTGAAAAGAATACACAAATGGAAACTATTCACAGGAAGACCAGCTGGAAGGCTCAAGTCTAGATGGGATGATGATGATGTCAGGAATGATTTGAAGAAGATGAAGCATGTGAAGTGGGCAGAACAAGTACAGGACTGCTCTAAATGGGAGGATATTGTCGAGAAGGCCAAGACACTTTCAGAGTTGTAGCGCCATAGAAGAAGAAGAAGAAGACCCATGCCTGAAATGCTAAACTATATGTGAGCTAGATTTGAGGCTGTTTTGTTAACAGGTCTGGGTTAACTACTGTGTAACTTTCAGCCTCTTTGTGCAAGGTCTTTACAGCCAATGAGGCATTTAATTATGACCCATCTGTTTTCTTGTTATTTATACTCTTTCTTCTTTGCCTTGCTTAAGTTTTTTTTAACATAATATAACATGAAGATCCTTTATGACCTTTAATTACTGTTGTTATATTTGCAAAATTTCATTTTTAGGTATTATGTTCAGAAAACTGTGAAAGTGACTATTAGCTTCATCATGTTTGTTTGTCTATCTATCTGTCTGTCTGTCTGTTCGCATGGAACAACTTGGCTTCCACTGAACAGATCTTCATGAAATTTGATATATGAGTATCTTTCAAAAACCTATCAAGAAAATACCAATTTCAATAAAATCTGACATGAATAACAGCTACTTACATGAAGACCAATGTACATTTTTTATTATATCTCGCCCAGTTCTTCTTAGAATGAGAAATGTTTCAGACAAAATTTGTAAAGAAAATCAAAACATGCACTTCATGTTCAATAATGTTTTTACAAAAATCAAGCCATTTATGAGATAATGTGGGAAAACATGGTACAACCAGAGAAGCCACAGGTGACAATATAATATGGTGCATGCGAATTACATGCTGGCTAAATAAGGCTAGAGACATGTACTTAGAATATGTAATACTTATTGCTTTTCCATGGCAACAATGGTTATTTGAAAGTGCCTCAATGTTACATTTATATATACATTGTCTGTCCTGTTTGACAAGGGTCTGTTTGCAACCAATAAATATCTGCTTGCATTCCTAGTTCCTTTCCCTCATTTTAATTTGATGTACTTATGTATTTATGATTCTTCTTCTTTCTTCCTTCTACTCTGGTGTATCTATGTGTTGGAACTTTAAAAATTCTTAAGATTTTAGTGTTTTGGGATGTGTGATCATGTAGGTTGGTTGAAAGGCACCAGTGTTTCAGAGAAACCTGTTGCAAAGTAGAAGAGACAGAGGCAGCCATTTTTCTTCAAAGTGCTAGCACCTATCTAACATACTACACACTATCACATTCCTGATGATCATAAACTTAATATTTATCAATATGAAATCCATAAACCTGATGTTCAAAATTTCTATTATTCAACTTATATGTACATTTTTATATGTCTCAATGCAAATTGTAGCTTATACCACACACAACAAATAACCTGTGCAGCTGATGTGCCCTGAAACCCCACTACTGATATGTAGTGCACCACACTTTAGTCTTCTGCCTTATGAGAGTACGTAGCATGGTCGATGGGTACCCATGTTTCAGAGGAATATATTACCTCTATCTTTCCGCCCTGAAGATGGAATCAGGAATTCACTCTGAAACACTGGTAACCAAATACCAGTCAAAATGGTGTCATAATCCAGAAGCCCACATGTGAATCTTCAGTATTACAATAGCCTCAAATTGTATGTGCTCAGATGTCAACATGTATATCACTTGTGACATACTTTGCTGAGGGAACCAGAGACATAAAATGAATGATGATGTGGGTACAGGAGAAAAGAACATTGTCCCCTCCAACCATAAAGTGGTTTCAATATGTGTTCCAAAGAGCAAGAGGTGCTAGTGATAAAACTATCAAATGTCTAGAAATGTTTGTTCCCCCAGACAAGAAGTTTCCTCAAGCAAAGATAAGGTTTAAGATAACAGACGCAAATAGTTTATGGGTATGCCAAGCAGGGGTCATAAAATTTTACAGTAAGTCATGCCTGAATGGCTTCAAGCTTATGGTACACACTCACCCAGTGATGACAGGTTCTCAATAGTTGTAGCAACCTTCACAAACTCATCTGGAGTACTTATGTCTAGTTGAATGATTCGAAAATCTTTGCATTTGATTATCAAACTTCCTCCTTGCAGTCCACTGGGTCTCCTTTCCACTGCATCCACATTATGGTGAAGGAGCTGCAGAAGATGAGGAATAATTCATGATTCAAAAGATACTTAAGAATGCAGTAGCAACTTGGCAAGCAACAGTTTCCTAAGCCATTATTCCTTTTTTACTTATACTTTATGCATCTATTCTAAACACTAAAAAGCATAGTACACATTTTTACTCATATTGTGTGCATCTATTCTAAAACTTAAAAGCATAATTAACCACAGAAAGGAAGCTGCCAGAAAACATGAAAGATGTATTTTATTTTCAGTACCACTTATTCCAATCGTTTTTGCCTATGAAATACATAAATCAGACCAAAGTATCTGTTTCACAAACACACCGTCATTTGTGTTTCTCTCAGAGTAATAAACTGACATATACCTAGAAATGACCATCTGTTTATAAATACATAGTGGCAGACATCATATTAAGACCAGTAGGGTGGAAAAGGGCAACAAAGATGTATGTAAATGCTTATGGCTAGTAAGAAACTCTTAATATATATTTGGTGCAGGCAGCAAAAAAGTTTGAAATCCCTGCAGTATAACGATGACTCTCCATGTAGGTGTTAGCTTATGGACCATTTACCAGTCCATTATTTACAATGCAAGATTTGAGATTTTCACAGCAGTGCTCATAAAGATTTCAGTCTCATGACTCATATGACTGCTACCTTATACTGTGTGCCATGTCTATAAACAGACCAAAGAACATGTTCATTCTGTGTAACCAATATCCAGCTACATGTAAACAGCTAAAGAGATCTTGATACCCCATGCCTTGAGCTTTTCATTTCACATGGTGAAGTTCACTTTGTTTATGAATGTAGGGTGTTTTAAAGTTGTGCATTTTTAGATTTTGTGTATTACATATAAGCAGTTCTCCACTTACATGGCATATGTGTTACTCAAAAACAGGTTGGAAACGGTGTACTCTAGTGACATTCTTTGCATATTACTGTTAAATATTTTCTGTTTATAAAATCTCATTACTGCTTTATGATAAATGTGAAAAGGCCCATTTATGGCATTAACCATTTAAAGTCCAGTGGTAATTATAAGCTCTGCATTCTGCCCACACAGTACATTTATGTTTTGTATTGTTCTCATAACAAATACTGATTATGTCTCTAAAGAGCACTAACCAGTTGGTCTTTATAATAGATACTGATTATGTATCCTGTGAGCTAGGAACAAAAATTTTACATATAGTTTTAATGAATGTTAGTATTCAAAAGGTTAAGTAAAGTGGACTTAATAATAGGTTTGTTTGGCTAAAAATGGAAGTTTTCCTGCAGCTTTTAGTTGTTTCCATATTATGTTTTACAAAATCCTGCCCAGCAATTTAGAAGTTGTTTGTGGGTTACACATAAGCAGGTATAAATCACACTATAATGGCTGACACTCTTCTATACTGATTCTGAACTTGCATCTTGGCCTTCTGATTGACTACAATGATGGCGATTTGTTTGGCATTCTTTTTGGTCCATCTATGCCAATGCTGGGATTGGTTCCATTCAGATTCTTCATAATCCATTATCCACACTGACCAGGTCATAGAATTTGGTTTTTGTAACTGTCACAGTAGGTACAGTATTGTTACATCTACTAATAAAAAAGCAACCAAGTGTGCCTTGCATTAGAACCAAATTTTATTTTACTTTATTTTGGCTTGGTTGTATCATTATTGACATACAAATAAAATTATGATGGAGCAGGTCACCCACTACTGGCTGGCAAATCAATCACCTCTAGACCAGGTGCCACAGGCATCATCACACCATTACATTCATATATGTGCACTGACACCATTCTGAGACTAACATATTTTAAAATTTATTCATTGATAAATAGTGTGATACATTATAGAGGCAGAATGTACAGTTGTCATTACATTTAATTAAACACCACACCATGATAACATATGGAGGAGCAAAGGTATATACTGTACTTTTTCTTAAACTTAGCACTACATGGAATTGAGTGAACACATTGATAATCCAGCTGTTGTACCTACAGGGAAATATCCCTCTTCCCAGGACCTGGGCCGGAGGGTGTGTTAGAATCCTACAGTCAGTTTGGATTGATTGGTGAAAAGAAACAGTGATGCTCCTGAATTTCACCATGCTGAGAATTCAGCACTTGTCATGCACCTTATGGCTTAGACTTAGATAACCCATTGTGTCACACACAGTATATGTCACGAGAGAACCAACCATTGTATTTTCTCAGCCAGTGTCAAAAGAAGAATTTTTTGTGCATGTGCCTATATGCTGGATGCCATTACTAACTCAATCACCAAACTGGGCATCCTGCCTCATGAATTATGCTACACTTACGTTCATGTAGCTTACACACTTAACAAGTTAAACACTAATCACCTTTAATGAAGCAACCACTTGACTTACAGGTGTACATATTTCGGTGCACACAGGCTTTTTCAGTATTTTCCTGATACAATCACATTCTCTATAGAAATTCCACATTACAAAACAACCATAAAACTTTTGCTAAAGCTCATTTGTTTTATTTTATGGAACCTGACAGTTCATTACCACATTCAGCTACATCTATTAGACGATTAAAAACTGAGACCAAGTCCCTCTATAGCACCTATTACTTAAAACCAACCAATATGCACCACTGAAAATCACAGGTATCTAAATCCATCCTTTTCATCTTGAAATGTTTTCAGTGAGAGTTATCTTTATTTGTGGATATTAGGCAGATTCACTACAACTTTCATCTGCTTCAGGTAACACGTACATACTGCATTATGTTATGTATAGTATAAGTCTTGCTTTATACATACTTTTATTTATTTATGTTTATGCTGTGCATAATCTATGCACTTGATGCGTGTCAGATTCTACCTCACATATCAAAGAAAGAATGTCTATAGCACCTGTGCTGTGGTTAATACTTACACAACTGGAGTTTTTTTTTCCCTGGTTCTTTGATTTTAAGACAATGTCCACATTTAGTCTGTAGCATTAATGCCACTTTCCAGCCACTTATGATGTAATAATGGCATGTCTCACTCAGTACACAACACTGTCCATCCCTTGTATATCTTTATGTAGCCTATATATATATATGCAACATTTATAAAGCTTATGAGATACACGCGGATCATTCATTTTCTATGAGTATCTCTCACTAAGCATTTCTATACCCTGTTGTCAACCATCCTGCAGCTTTCAATTATTACGTTCAACAGAATGCCTGTACTAGTTGCAATTTGTCCAACCAAACTCTTTTCATTTATACTTAATTTATAAATATGGAGCTTCTCATTGATGTCCACTACCAGCTACACAGGACAAAATTGAAGTTGTACAGTTTGAGAACAATGGCTCACTTGCTGCATCTGATGCATGAAAACAATCTTCCAGAAATTTCTGCCTTTCAAAGCAGCTGGAATCAAACCCTGGAACTTGGAATTTCACAAATGCCCTAGCACATCTATTCTAATTGTTTATATAATTTTTATAACTCTTGTTTCATAATTCTTTAGTATTCCCAGTTCTGCAGATTGCCTGAACGAAGTTCAGAGACCACGGGTGGTCTGAGAACCACTCTTTGAAAACCTTTTACCTAATCTAATCTAGTCTAGATACTGGGTTTACGTTACATAAAAGTCATACACAGTGAATTTTCTAGACCACATTTCCATGCAGTTAATTTATGTATTATGGGTCTGCCTGACACGACAGCAGAAGCATTCGACTACTGTGCTTGACTGAATGCTCACAAAAGACCCCACTGTATATGTTAGGAGATGGCACCACTATTCAAAACATTTTCATCAATTTAAACTTTGAATCTTGGAACCACAGGTCCAGCTTTCAAGTGTTATTCAGATATTTAGAAACAATCTGGTCATTTGTGCAAAGCCGGTATCACAAACATGAAGGGAAATCTGTAAATGTGACAATTACCCAGAGTTCCTCAACATCCTTTTTCCTAGTGGACAGTATGAGGTGGTGACCAGTGATGCAAAGTGTGCCATCAACTGGCTTTTGGAATGGTCCATGCATCACTACCCCATCAAGCTTCGGGATCGGGATCAACTCAGCAAACTCCATAGCTGGCTTCAATCCAAACTGATCTGTAGCTTTGGCTCCTGAGAATAAACAAAGACCACAAGTGTTTCAATGAGAGTGCCAAGTGACTAGCAACTCTGCTATGGAAATAGAACGGTAGCAAGAATGTATGTGGTCAGCAGGTCAGGCTTTATGTAGCCGTATTTTGAAGACATGCAACAAATAAACCAAAAACAAGATTTTAAGGTAGTGGATGACAGAAAGACAAAGTTATTTTTGGACTGAAAATGTTTCAATATGCTTTATAAACATCAGAAATAAATAACAACTTTAATTTACACTTCTGCATATAGGCACATCATTACCATTCCTGAATTCTGATGTTGCCAAAATTATTTATGTTGATTTAAATTGACATCTTGTGTTACGTGACCTTTAAAATGTTATAGTACTTGTAATGGAGTTTTCTGAACATTACTACCATAGCTGGAGAATAACATGACCATGTCTCATCAAGAATGCATGCAATTATGCGTATATTTCCACTTTGTTAGATTTTGTAAAAGCTGTCAATTTTACAGTATCTAAGTGCAGATAATCTGCTGTACCTAACACTTTTAAAGCACAGAGTTGTAAGAAGCCCTATTTTACATTGCAGCATTTACTGACAGAGACTAAATTTTAAATATTTACAATGAAAGTACTATATACTGCAAGGACCTGTAACTCAGTGCAGCAGAGTCCATCTTGAGAACCAAACAGACGCTCAGCTACTCAAGAAATTCCCCCATTTAATGAAAGCTAAAGGTTCACTATATCATGCAAAATTTTAAGTTCTAACAGCAGTGTTAAAGAAAAAATGGAGTCTTCTGGAATATAATACCCCTTCCTGGCTATCTGCTATTGCTTATTCAGTACATTCACAGTTATTCTACATATTTGAAGGCCATCTTCTCCATTTGTGAACAGGGGATATATCACACCATGGTTACAAGGAACATGGTTAGGAAACAAAGCATGTAAAAACTTGTGGATTACATATGCATGCAGACAGACATGCACATCTTATAAATGTTTGTTACTTTGATCTGTTCTGCATCTATGGACTCTTAAATTTGTACATACAAGTAGCTGCCAAGTAACATGTTTTTGACTAATACATAATAGAATCAACACAATTTTAAAAGCAGGGCTCATCCCTAACTTTTGAATACATGGTTGACTTAATGCTATTTATACATGCTGGTGGTATATTCTGGGAAGTATGCGACATGTCAGCTGCACAAGCAGAGCCTATCTTACAGCCACTGTTAAGTAACATGCTGAAACACACACATTCTCATATACATGGAGTGGCATTGTTGAATGATTTAATTCTGTATCCATTCTACAAGTGAAATAATAGTAAGTGATAAGTGTCAGTAGTCTGTTGGTAGTGAACTACTGGTGGCAAAAGTATGAAATATACAAACTTATCATATAAAAGTAGGAACTTCATGTGCTTAAGTTGTACAAGAACAATGGAGCAACATCTAATATTGTCTGTGTTACCAACTCAAATGAAATGATACTTCATACCATTCACATGGCAGCAAGTTACGGTAGTTTTAATCCTCCAGAAACAAGCCCATCATCACAACTAAGGCCTACAATCTTGCAAAGCAAGGAAGATAGGGTTACAACTTGGAAAAAAAAAACAGGTGTCTGTAAAGGGAGAAACATAAAGTCATTTTGGAGATGTGAAGGACTTCAACCATGAAGCTAGTCTAGAATTCACAGCAATTCATGGCTTGTCCTGGAGGTTCAAAAATAAGCAGCTGCTGCAGAATATAAAATTTACTGAAAAGCAGCCTTGGGTGCAGAACACTTTCCTGGGATATGAAAATAAAATGTGTTTAAGAAGGTGGTTGTTCAAACAAGTGGCTGATAAAAATGTGTCTGACTGAAACATATAGCACAGTCCAGGTAGGCAAGAATTTGTCTGAGATGTTTCCTATTAGGAATGGTTTGAAACAAGATGCCCTATCACCATTGCTGTTCAACTTTGCTTTAGAGTACGCCATTATGAGGGTTCAGGTAAACCAGGATGGCTTGAAATTATATGGTAAACATCAGCTTCTGGTTTATGCTGATGATGTTAATATGTCGGGAGGAAGCGTACATACTATAAAGGGAAATGCAGAAGCTTTGGTAGTGGCTAGTAAGGAGACTGGACTAGAAGTAAATGCGGATACAACTAAGTATATAGTCATGTTTCCAGATCAGAATGCAGGATGTAGTCACAATACAAAGACTGATAATAGTTCCTTTGAAAGGGTGGAAGAGTTCAAATATTTGGGAACAACCACAACAAATCAAAATTCTATTCAGGAAGAAATTAAGAGCAGCTTGAAGTCAGGGATTGCTTGCTATTGTTCTTGGCAGAATCTTCTGTCTTCCAATTTGCTATTCAAAAATTTAAAGATTAAGATATACAGAACTATAATTTTGCGTGTTGTTTTGTATGGGTGTGAAACTTGGTCGCTAACATTGAGGGAGGAACATAGGCTGAGGGTGTCTGAGAGTAGGGTGTTGAGAATAATTGGGCCTAAGAGGGATGAGGTGATGGGAGTGGAGAAAACTATATAATGAGGACCCTAATTATCTGTACTCCTCACCCAATATTGTTCGGCTGATAAAATTGAG
>Ga0123354_10012604_pt1 | contig 13100 bp, 7 predicted proteins | sample TergutLab28metaG_2_FD_97872 | JGI IMG/M metagenome (GOLD analysis project Ga0123354, IMG submission 97872) | Labiotermes labralis P4 segment gut microbial communities from Petit-Saut dam, French Guiana - Lab288 P4 | ecosystem: Host-associated > Arthropoda: Insects > Digestive system > Gut ...
AAAGTTATTATTGACATTATTTCAAAATTTACTTGCGCCCCACTGTTGTAATAAAGTTATTATTGACATTATTTCAAAATTTACTTGCGCCCCACTGTTGTAATAAAGTTATTATTGACATTAAGCCAAAGTATTTTGTAATTTATTTCCCGTCTTGGTAGGTTACATTTGTAATGAAAGGAAAATATTTCTAGAGGCAGCAGCAACACTGCACCTTCTCTCTGCCGCACTGTAGACCCACATCAGCAGTTTAAACAGCTTGCGAATGTTTTCATAAAATTCCACTCATATTTGCATATCGATCGACATGGTTCTTCCTAACAAAAGCGGCCTAAACGCTTACATGTTTGTAAGGCCTTTTGACTTGGAAGACCATATTTTCATAAGAATGGGCTGTCTTACGTGGACAACATTTGATTTCCTGTTAGACTGTGAGGTGACACAGGGGTACCGATTAAGACTAAAGTACACTTGCTGTACTTTGGCCCTAAATATGGAGACATTAGTCCGTAACTTATCGATCTACACAGCTTCGTACCCCGAAATGCGAGTATCTGGACGTTAAAAGCTAATTCTTTCTTTGCCATAAGTACAGTAAACTCAAGCGCCAGGCATTTTTTTTGTGTGTATTCAGAATCTTAGTCGGACTAGGGTGCAACTTCCATCCTGTTATTCTCGTCGGTGTATTGTGGCTGTGGAGGGTGACGTGTTGAAGTAAGGGAACACTACTTTCATTACCGCTCCTTCCAGTTCCATCTCCCCTCACATCCACACTTAATCTCATTGCACACACTCTATTACAGTATTAAAGAGGATGCAACGCATATTAGTCTGGAAAAATGTATTCCCGGCGACACAGTTACAATGAGGTTACAGCCGTCGACACAGACAGACCATTTGACGTTCAATTGACCTGCATCGTGATAAATTCTTATAATAAAACCAACTAGATGCACTCATTTCTCAAATTTATTTTTGGAATAAAACTATATGTTTCGGATAGTTCCTCTGTCTATCATCAGGAGTTTTTCACTGTAGACACAGCAATGGTATATGTCATACAGGTTTGCTGACAGCTTGCGAGCAAGATCCTGCTCGCAAGCTGTCAGCAAACCTGTATAACATATACCATTGCTGTATGTAGAGTGAAAAACTCCTGATGATAGACAGAGGAACTGTCCGAAACATGTACAGTTTTATTCCAAAATAAATTTGAGAAATTAGTGCTTCTAGTTGGTTTTATTGTAAGACCAGACAGAGCAGCTATTTTTTTCTCGCCTAAAGGACATTGAAAGGTAAAGTCCTTTCTTTGTGCTTGCTGCACACTTAGCTCTTATTCCTTTTCTCTTTATCACAAGATACAAGAGTGGGATAAAAGCAAGAATCTTGCTGTCCGTCAGAATCCGATGACAAGTCCGGTGAGCGGTCGATTTCAAAATAGTGCGGACCGAAGGACACGAACACACGACTACCAGCCACAGGAATGTATTTGAACCTACGAAAAATTGAGTCGTGAAAGTAGAACACTTCACAGTAGATGCCTTAATGATCAGCATTATACAGGTACAGTTGTTAGATCAATCAAATCAAGAAAAATGTGTGGCAGATCATGAAGAACTCTTGAAAAAATAAAAAAATCCTAGAATATTTATGTCAAAACGTTTTAATGGAATAGGTCTGAATAGAAGGCGGTGAACTCGTAACTGGTTCGGTCATATATTGCGTAGGAACTGCCTTCTAAGACACTTTTTTAAGGAAGGATGGACGTGACGGGAAGACGAGGAAGAAGTCGTAAGCAGATACTGAATGACCTAAGGGAACGAGAGGATAACGAAAATTGAAGGAGGAAGCACTAGATCGCAGTCTGTGGAGAACTTGCTTTGGGAGAAGCTATGGACCTGTCTTCAGACGCACTAGAGAATGGCTGAAATAGCCTGTTCGGAAGAAGTGTAAGTGGCAGTTCTTGAAGAAACGTGGCGTGAATGTATGGCCTGTGAAAGGATGAAGACAGGCATGACTTAGTGAACATGCCGATAAAATCCGGGTTCCATACTAATAAAGATTTACTTGGCTAGCTGGACAAGTATCACCGTTTAACTGCAAGTTGTGTAACACAGAAATTACTTACGTAATTGAGTAGTAAGCACGTTATTTACCTTGTGTTTTTAGGCTACATACTAAATCTTTCTTAAATTTCATAATACGCCTTATTTTGTATTCAGATACAACAGATGGGTCACAGCTGCTTCCATATTGGTCACGTGATCATAAGCAAGTAAGTTTGTGGCCCGCTCGGATATTGTACTGCTAACAGCAGTGAGCCTTTCAGTAGTATGGGTATGTGCGCCGTAATACAGAGGTGGCCGACATATGGTCAGATCCTACTGTCCTGCTGCTAAAAATTACATGCTGACGGCCTATTGGTTGCTGTGGCTTTATGCATAGTAGAAAGTCATTTCTAATAACAGCAAAGGTATAAAGAAAATTGACTTCTGTTACAAAATACTGCTTACGCCCAATTCCATTTCTTTTTACGCCCAATTCCATTTCTTTTTACGCCCAATTCCATTTCTTTTTACGCCTAGTTCCATTTCTTTTTTCCCCATTTTTTTTAAAAGAATTTTCTTTACTTAGACACAACTGACTTCCAATACCATAAATTTTACATCGTAAAATGCAAATATGAGTCATTTTAGGGCTCATTGTTTTTTAAAAGAACAGCCAGAATACTGGCCGTTGGGATTTCGCCATTATCCAGCCCAGAATCTAAAAAAATATCTGCCGAATGGAAGTTCATAGATTTGCCGTTAGAGTAACCTCTAGTGCAGGATGGCGTAAGAAACACCAATTTTGAAGTAAATGCCTTGAACTGTATTGTAAGAAGGATACCCCCAATTTGTTCTTAACGAAGAATAGTGTTGACTAAACGGTGTAGAGGGCAAAGTAGACGGAGAAAAACAGATGGAGTGAAAGATCTCGGAGCAAAGAGCAGTTTTTGCGAACAAGCTACCGTTTGAAACACACTGTACACTTGCAGCGAAGAAACAAAACCACATAAAGACCTCGAGAATAATCGTAGATAGATTACTTTGTCAGGGAGGGCTTACAACTTGCTCAAGGCTTGTACAAGAAGAGACTGCAGACTGATGTTTGTATGCCGGCACTGTTCCAAACAGAGGGAGACAGAGGATCTGCACTCTAATACTCGTGCACAAGGAAACAAACAAATGAAGAATGCTGTGTTATTTGATGTTATGCCTTCTAGTCCGGTAGTTATTTGTGGACGTTTCGGAAGACCCACCTGTCTTTATGTGTAAGGAAGAAGACAGACCCTGAAAGTTGATGGAGAAACTTCCACACAAGTTTTGGTAAACAGTTACAACACCACTTCTCTCAAAAAAAATAAATTTTACATAGCAGCTGTTAGGGTTATGACGCTGAAAAACCAATCGTTTATTAATCATACAATTTTTGGGTCTTATAATCTTTAGCCTGATGAATAACCTTAAATATTAACGAATAAAGGAAACCGATAAAGTTACCTGTCTATGTATTGTTAACAGATCAAATGAATTCTAGTTTTTGAAATGAAACAAGCTTATACTGCAGAGGGAAATAGTTGATATCTATTTTGAGGACGGCACATGTCTCGAACACACACCCCAGCGGACAAAAAGTGGAATTTATTTACGTTTAATCTGGTTGTACCGTACATATAGAAACCACTAGGCTTTAAATGGTTAATGGTGAAAATTCGCTTGTCTTTTTCGATTTTCAGAAGAGGATTTTACTTGTTGGTGAGAAAGGTCAAGTTCGTAGATTGCATGACCCTGAAGATGGAGGCACGAACGTCCCCTGACACTTCGTGAACTGCCAGTCGACACAGCCTACCACGTCACAAGACTTTGATCTTCTGCTGTTCATATTCTGTGGTTTGTGTCTTTACGTGTTCTTTTAACACAAGCACTGTTTGTTACCTCTACATTATTGAACGGCAGACCATTGTAATGGAAAGCGAGGAGTTTTGTGAGAGATAAAATATTTTTAAAACAAATTGTTAAATAAAGGATAGCCCTTTCATTATTGTCGGTCGATTTGAATTTTATAAAGTCATTGCAAATTTTGAATCGAACAATGTCACTATATTTCCCGCTCGTAAACAGTTTACAATTAAGTTCCTACGCTCATGATCACTGCATAGCCGTATTTTCTCTGGTGTGGGCGCGCGGAAGTACTTAGCCAGTTTCAACCAAAATAAAACTGTATTCCTCGTACACTAACTTAACTTTCTCTGTGTTCTTGAGTTGGTGCTCTAAAATAAGTAACAAAAGTTCAGTGGGAACAAAAATGTGTATAAATCATCCGTAATGAATCTGTGCCACGTGTACTGACTGTTACAGTGGTGTAAAAAATAGACGTAAATGTTGTTTATATCACATAGAATGAAGAAAATGAAGTGACAGTTCATGTAAAATGTGTATGACGGTCTTTAATATTGTTTTTGTCGAGAAATTTTGAGCGCTGTATTGTAAAATGAGAGATAATGTAGGTTGGGTGTGCAGTAATGTAGCGGCAGTAACCGCTGTGTAAGAATGGAGACGAAATTAAATTCATACGAAAGATTTATTGCTAAACCCATTACTAAAGTTACTAAATGTACAAACAGTAAAGTGTCACTGTTCACGCCATAAAGGTTCATCGGTAAGTAAAAACACAGTACCACTCATTTTTAACCTCTCGGCTAGATTGAGGACAGTGGGCGACTGCACGACCCGGCCGCTTTACCTAAAGGGAAAGGAACCCGGTGCCCGCTGGGAGGGATCTAGAGTCGATCTGTTTGCTGTGCAGTAGAGAACTATTTTGCCTTTGCTGGGGATCGAATCACAAATTCTCGGACTTCTAGTCCGGCCTAGTCAATGCAGTGTCTAGGCTGTACAGGTGCCACAGAGTAAACGTGAACTGAATTGCAAATGTGGAGACAGAAACGGATTAAACAAAGTAATATACAGTAACTTCCAGTTATATAAATACTTAATCGGGATTCAGTATAATTTTGAGATAATAATTGGTGCAATATCTCTTTTAATAATTTACAAATATAAGTGTAATGTATGTTACGGCTTAAGTTAATTCATAGGCCAATTAAATTGCTATTTTTTTATTGTAAGATATACAGGGCAGGAGCTTGTGGCATGCGGGGCCACTTGCGATTTTTGACGACGTGTTTACGTAATTAGCTATCACACATGTACTGTTAGGCCAGCAGAGGCTGGCCATCTCCCTATCGCTTGTGTGTTTTTGGCTGAAAGCTTCCGCATCCTTATTTTCTAGCAAAGGCCGTTGTTCAAAATACATTCCTGCGGTCCGCACACCTGGATTTGTGATAGTGGATACTCCTGCTGTAATATTACGTGCGTAGTGAAAGCGAAGAATAGAAATCATGTGCTAATATTCTGTCGTGCCTTGTGGTCGCACATACAGTGCTTACGCACCACACGAAACAACTAGCTGCATGGTCCAGGCCTTCTTTGTCTCTCAGTGTGTGTAGGGTTGGTCATATCTGTTCTGAAAAATTAAAGCTTCGTTACCCTCTTTACAGCAGTCCGTAGCTCTTCTGCATAGTGAGTCACTTCAGTCCAGTCACGCTGTCATATCTTGTATCTGTACGACTCATTTTATTACTACCCTGGCTGTGGTAATCTCTCCCATATGGTCGTCTAGATATCCTCTACTGGCCTGACGGTTGTCTCGTGCGTGCTACGTCGTGCACGGATGTCATTCTCTTGTACCAAGTGCCTCTAAGCTGATTACGTGACACATAAGCAGTAACTTGTAACGCTATCATTTATATTTTCATTGTTACATCGTGTATGTTGTCGAGTCACTCAATTATTATACCAACTAAATGCACTTATATAAAATTTACACATTAAAACACTAAAACTGCTCCGACATGTTTCGGTTCTAAGACCGTCATCAGGGAGCTGTATTCTTTTGCCTTGCTAAAGTCACATTAAAAGCCACATTAAAACCAGTCATAAATTAACTTCATTGTACTAGTAGAGCATTGTGGCAGCATGCCATGTTGTGTAATGTTATGTTGCGAAGAGTGCCCTGCTATGGATGTGCATTCTGTGCTTCGCTACGTGATACTGCGTATCACGTAGCGATAATGTGGCTTTTAATGTGACTTTAGCAAGGCAAAGAAATACAGCTCCCTGATGATGGTCTTAGGACCGAAATATGTCGGAGCAGTTTTAGTGTTTTAATGTATGAATTTTATATAAATGCATTAGTTAGTATAACAATTGAGTGACTATCACTTATACTTACCGTCTTACATTCACCTCTCCTCCGTAACTTTTTGCACTGAGACTTTTCGTGTTTACGTCCACAGCAGTTAAAATATTGACGAATATCTTCGAAGTTTTTATGGCGTAAAAAAGAACCTGGAATAAAAACTTCAGCCTTGGAGGGAAAAATTTCATTTTTTTTTTTAAAGAAAGAAGAAATATAAGTTGTGAGCCGGAAGTGACGGCGACCTGTTCGCGGTTAATGTCTCAGTTGCTGCGCTGAAGGCTAAACAAAAGTCATGAAGTTCTGAATCGGAATATTCGGTAATTGGAACCTATCTGTAGGGCCTACCAACCTCTGAAGATGAGTTCGCTGATTTCTTTCGGAGTGGTAGCTTATATTACATTACTGGATACTCAGCCTAACATACCAGAAGACAACTATCTTCAAATTCCACGCCGTAGAAACGTCCTATATTCCACAGAAATTAATATAATATACTTTCGTCTTCACCCTGGCTGAGGTTTTTCTGTATTTTTTCGTCAGTTGTAAGGCAAATGCCAGGGCGTAACTCGCAAAGACGGGACACGGCCCGCACTCTTCCCAATTACTTATTTGTGTTGTTCTATGTATTGTTTGTGTCAATTGTGTTGTTCTATGTATTGTTTGTGTGTAAATGTGTACTGTACTACTGCCACCGGGTGTCAACCCAATTGCAGTTAACAAATATATCATGTATTATCTCGTATAACTTAAAAGCCTCAGTTTTTTTACATTAATTGTGATAAGGATAAAGACAGAGATATGACGTCACGGCGTTAGTTCCTTTCCATCTCTCGTTGTCATCTCCTTGCCAAAGTGTGTTGCTATGTTTCATTGGACTTTGAGTCCCCGTACTTTTGTTAATAGAGTCGTTATCTAAAATAAAACTTAGAACATGAGTTTATATCAAGATTTCATTACATTATTTTCATTATCTTATTAGCATTTATGATATTCTCATGCACATTGTGTTTGTATGATATTTTACTGCTTTGTATTCATACACGTAATATGAAGATGGCAAGACAAGTAGAGCATTGCTTAGCTGAGAAGTACGATGTAACATAACATTGCATTACCATCATTTAACGACTGTTTTACAGCTTTATAAATCTGAGGATTATCTTACGCAATACCAGGAAAACTCTTGTTCCAGATTTTGGCGTGAGGAGGCAGAGTGGTTCGGTGCACATCAGTGTGGTCTGTTCTAATATAAACTCTGGGGAAATTCGTGACCAGACGGTAATTGTCGGCTGATGGGCTACGTAAGTTTTTTTTTCTCAATCGACGCGGTATTAGGTTCTAAATTTATTCTTCTACTCGCTTCAGTGTGAGTTACTCACTTGAAATAATGCGGAGGAAACACTCAGTGGAAAAACTGGTGAGGAAGTAACGCAGTAATATAGTACAGTCGGTCCTGCTCTAATTCGTGTTTTGTTAACGCGAATCGGCTGCAAGATGATTGGTGAGTGGGTGAACACTCTTTGTTTAACGTGAAGTTTAGCATAAGCGATTTTGCTATTAAGCGATTTCAGCGGTTAGTGTGAAAATAATGAGGTTTGGTGGTGAGCCAGGGTTTTCCTATATTTATATTAGGCAGTTGATACGGAGATGAAAATAAGATTAGGAGGCACCACTCTTCGTTAATCGATATCTGACAGAATTACTCAATTATTATACCAACTACTGCACATATATAAAATTTACAAAATTCTGTACTTCGTTACAACGCAACGAAGCACAGAATATACATCCGTAGCAGGGCACTCTTCGCAACATAACATTACACAACACGGCATGCTGCCACAACACCCAACCGGTACAGCGAAATTAATGTGACTTTTATAATGTCACTTTAGCAAGGACGATATTGCTCCCTGATGATGGTCCTAGGACCGAAACATGAAGGAGCGTTTTAATATTTTAATGTGTAAATTTTATAAATTTTATATATGCGCAGTGGTTGGTATAATAATTGAGTAACTCGGCAACATTCACGGTGTAACAACGAAAATCTGACAGAATTATATGAATAATTCCGAATTAAAACGACAGACAGCCTGTAAGTTCCAATCTTCTACGCGCCTGGCTATCGGCACAGTTGCTCGCCTAGACAGTGGGACGGATAATTGCAGCTTTCTGTTGTGATCTGGCTATTGATTCTTTCCAGTTGTGAAGCAGCATTTGAGGGAACTGGGTCAACAGACGTCAGTGAAACCCAATCAGATGTGAATAGGCTTCCTCCCACAGACTCCCTTTCCATATAATTTAATTTATTTTCCTTCGAATGGGACTGTGAATGGATCGCATATAAAAGCACGACTTTTCCCGCCGCTAACTATGCATTGTTGAAACAAAATGCATGTATTTGAAACCCCGTTTCTCTACGTGTTTTCTGTTTTCCGATGAATTCATTTCGTGACGTCTGCCTTTTCATTTCTCTGTTGCTGTGTTAGGTATTAACGTTAAGCCTTGCCATCAGCCAACGACGGTTCAAAGGATGAAGCCTGATTCAGGTTTACGGTCCTGAGCAAGAACCTGTGGTTTAATGCCACTATCTCACGCATCTCGAATTGTTTTGTCAGTGAGGCCAGGTTCCACTCTCCTGCTATGAACTACCGAAGAATAATGTTCCTGTCCCTGAATCAAAATTGTTAATTTATATTTTGTTTCTTTTTGACACGAGATGGAGGACAAACTGCATGAATTGAATGGATCCACATGGGTTATATCCTCGTGAGAACTTTGTAGAATTACATGACACAGCAGATCTCAAGTTGAGCGGTACTGGATACATCTGCCACGATTCAGCTTTCACGTTCGCATCCGAACCACAAAGTAGAAGAAGAAGTGTGAATGTCAACCGACGTTGCGTCTCTTCCCATGGCTCCACAGTGTTCTGTGCCTTTAATGTTGTCAGTCTGCTCGCTACCCCATTTCAGGTGCTGTCTAAAGCAGTGAACACAGTAATTTTACACAAGTGCTGAATCTGTCAGCCGGAGGAGAGTACAGTATTACATACACATTTTTGTCATGGTGTGATATAATTCCATTTGGACTCGGTGCTGTAGAAAATTGTGCTTAATTAAACACTACACTGTGGCAGCAAGTGGCCGTACAACGCCACGTGCTTGTACGCTCGGCTTTAAACGAAAGTGGTCAGCATTATACAAACTTCGGCACCTTACTTCTGGTGAAAGTCCTCGATATGTAATGAATAGTAGGGGTTGGAGAGAGGGGCTTCAGGGCCGGTGTATGCGTTTTGGAACAAGAAAAATCCCTTGCCTGTGTCAGCAATCTAACCAATGTTTCTCAGTAGCTGAGACCATAATTTAATCTCTACAGTAGCTGAGCTGTCGCGATTCTTTAAGTATTGTAGAAACCAGGAAGCATATGAAACATGCTTTATTCAGTTGTGCTTTCAGTAATTATGCTAGATCGATACTTCGTCGAGTTATTGGGTGATAATGAATAATGAACAAAAAAAATGTGGAAGGAAGTGACCTTGACCTAACATAAAGTACTCACCTGACATTTACCTGAATAAAGAGACACTTCCCGTTGTCGCTTGAGCTAACATGCACGGTGATATCACTAACATAGCTTTGGTAATAATGTTTATGATATTATACTGAAAACTTCTCATACGAGGTTCTGATTACTAAGTTAGCGTGTAGCATTGATAGTGCAATCAAAGGCAAATACAGCAAGTTCTTAGGTTTTCATGGTTATAGCTGTGAATGTAGCTGTTGGAGCGAAACGCCATGTAGTTTGGTAAATTTCCACCGATCATTCAAGGGAATTTGCTGCACCTATATTCATAGTAGTCCCTGATGATGGAGACGGCAAGTTCCACCGAAATGTTAGTACACTTCTATCAGACTCCACGGCATTACATCCCGGAAGGCAGATCTTAAAATCTGCGTACAGTCTGTGACTGTGGATAGCTAGGGTCGCGCATCGAATTTCCTTCGGGCATAGATTCAAATTGGAGTCAATTCCTTTACTTTTTACGTGTTGTTTTGTGCTATACAGTATTTCCACACTCCTAGCTGCGATTCGACGAGTTCTGTCCAAATTCTGGGCAGGGATGCACAAATCCCAGGCGCCAGATCGCTCAGACTCGTGGGTTTTTTTTTCCGGTGGCGCCTAATATGGAACTTACTTTACGTCACCCTTCTCGGACCTACAATTTTGTTGCAGGTCTTACTTTTTTGGAAAATTTGTGCACCCATCGTATAGAACATTTAAAGTTTCATATTTATTTCTTAATAAAAGGTGCGCTAATCCTAATCCTTGGCAGCTCAGAAAGGGAAGGTACATGTTTTTCTCATTTTTTGTCCGGAATTGAGGGTACTTTCAGCTGTCAAACGTTACGGGCAGTATGATCTGTCATATTTTGTTTACAGTTCATGCATTAGTGTTTGCTTCTTTCATTTTTCAACTCTAAAACGAATTGCTCATATTTAATTGCACGGCTATACATGAATTTCCTGCCTTTAGGTGTGCACCATATCGGTGGGCGAAATTCTGTATTCGGCTTTCATATATTACCGTGTGATGTGTTACAAACGATGGTCACACGACGTTTCCCACTTCGCTATCGCCCTTCAATTTCTGGCCGCCAGTATCTTCATTTGACATTGGAAACGGATGATAACAACTCGACCATGAATTTAAACTTATATTCTGACCGGTCGTCGTAAAATAAGCATATGAAGTACATTCAGTTTTTTTCTTTAGTTTTGTTTCGATGATGGCAGTCAATAAACTATTTTAGCTAATCGTCTGTTATATGGCAGGGCAATAGCTCTTCAACACAGCCGCACCAGCACATTATTAATGAAACTCTGATTGGAAGTCAGCCCCGTGAATTCGATGTGCATGTTGGAGATTACTTTCGAATTTTTAAACTCCTACTGATACTAACTGGTGTTAAATACTTCATACACCAAAAGAGCAGGAATAATTACACTAACATAGTCTGTGTGTTGGCAGTAGGAACGTAGGCTTTATGAATTCTGTCCATCGGAAAGATCTCCCAGTTCTCTCCATCGGAGAGTCGGACATTCACTCACTGGTGAAGAATGTCCACGTATTTCTTGCCTGTCGAAGGTTTATGAGTTTGCTCAGTGTATCCCCGATACTGAACCAGACGTATCTCGTTCGCATTATCGAACGCTGTTCACAGATGATCGCCGATCCCTGTAGCCGCGCGGTCTGCGACCACAGGGTTGCTGGGATTGCAGTTTCAAATCCCACTGGGGGCATGGATGTCTGTCTCTTGTGAGTGTTGTATGTTGCCAGTTAGAGGTCCCTGCGTCAGAATGACCACTCGTCGAGAGGAGTCCTACCGGTTGTGATGCGTCTTAATTTAATGTGATATCTCATATAGGAGGCCTAGGCCAACTAGGGATTTCGAACAATAAAAAAAATTAGTTTTTATTACTCTATCTTGATTTGGGACCCAAAGAAGTGTCTGACATTTCATATTGTCTTGTGCTGTGTATGAGTGTGGTGCACCTGTCGAGAGGCTTCAGAATAAGCCGCAGGATGTAACCACTTATGACATTTTTCTGTTAAGTGATAGAAGTTTTGTGTCATTGAAATATCTTTGCATTTGAATTTAATATTCCAATATTATCTACCTGCAAATCTCTCAGGTTCCCTCGAGTTTTCTGACCTAAGATGCTGTACACACTTCTGATGTCTCTTGTACGTGCTGCATACTCTGCTCATCTTCTTAAATTCATAATCGTAATAATATATCGTGAACAGTACACATTATACAGTTCCTCATTATAGTTTTTTCCCCCATCCTCCTCTTACTTCCTGTCCCTTGGGCTGTAGTATTTTCATTAGTACGGTGGTAATTAAATTCCTCATGTACTAGTTCTGTACGCGTAACCATTTAATGTGTCATCTATTTAACTTTAATTCTTATAGGTTTATGTAGAGAATTGTTTTGGATCTTTTCTCGAAATTACTATGCGCTTTGTTGTTATAGTAGATAAACTAATTAATTTTACTGCATTAAAATTAAACTGACGGTTTGTATAGAGTGAGAAGGAAGCAAATCTGTTGCATTGTTGCAGGCAACGTCTAAAGTAAGAATGCATGTTTGATGTGTAGACAAAATTCATAATTTAATTCAATATTATACGAAACTTATTATACGTCTAAACACTAAACAGGTCTGATATATACCATAGGAAAATGTTCATTATATTGCCAGACTTTCTATATGGTTAAGGTTGGTAATTTTTTCACCGTCTTGCACTCTGCCACTTATCTTTCGCATAAGAAGCACTAAATCGCTCATTGAACGGTACGTTTGTTTGTTCAGGCGCAACCGTGACAACGTATCTGTTCTGTTTTCAGAACTTTGCATTTCCCGGCTCTTTGTCACTGGGTCTTTCATATGTAGAATTTTATCCGAGGACGCCTTCCGTTACTGCAATTGCAGTGCGCACACTTCTCATTAGAAAGCGGTTTTAGTCGACACGGCTTGTATTCGATAAGACACACTTCCTACTCATTGAAACAGGTTCCTTCTTTATAAGGGGACAGTCACTACTGGTACAGCTACTTCCCTCCAACGTGGCCTGATCGGCCACGTTGGAGGGAAGTAGCTGTACCGATATTATGACCTGTACCGGAGGCTGCGGTTACAGTTTTTAGTACTCCTGATGATGGGTGCTGTGACACCCGAAACATGTAAAGTGACTTTGCAGTAAATAAATATCTGCATACTGTTGCATCTG
>Ga0123354_10012606_pt1 | contig 13100 bp, 5 predicted proteins | sample TergutLab28metaG_2_FD_97872 | JGI IMG/M metagenome (GOLD analysis project Ga0123354, IMG submission 97872) | Labiotermes labralis P4 segment gut microbial communities from Petit-Saut dam, French Guiana - Lab288 P4 | ecosystem: Host-associated > Arthropoda: Insects > Digestive system > Gut ...
ATCAGGGAATCTCTCATTTAAAACGTCAGTCACAAAGCAACTGAAATGGGGAGGAGCTCCATCTTGCATAAAAATAACCCTACTTACAATTTCTTGTTCGAAGGTTTCAATCTGTGGAAACACATACTTTTTAAGTTGTAGCAGTTTCAAATCCCGTCCATCTTTTTCGATGACCCTTTACTATGATTGCCATTGTGACACAGTAACAGAAGCTGAAGTTACAGTTGCCAATATCCATAGAACAGAAAACATAATCCAATGATGTTAGGTTTTCACATGTCATATTAGTGACAGAGACTCACACAACCTGTTGCTAACACACATACAAAACACAAGATTGCATAACTACAATCGTGAAATATGTTCTTGCCATATTCTTTTCATTACATACATAGCTACATCTCTTGGGTACAGCATACCAAAGTAGCATACCACACATCTGGTTTTGGGTTTGTGCATATATAAACTGAGGTTAGCCTTTGTATTTTTTGTTTATATGGGTAACCATGACACCATATACCATTACCATTGAAGTAGGCAACACACATATTATGTTTAAATTTGATACATTTTATGTAAATACCAGAACACAAATGAAGGTACGTGTTATGATTCTATTAGTGCATTCACTTATAAGTATTATTTCTATTTTTCAATGTGGTCTTGAATAAATGAAGTGCAAACACTCTGGTAACATAAGAGAAGTAAACTTTGCTTTTGTTATGCATTAGAGCAGACCATTCCTTCTTTGTGGGTGCGCGCAACACAGTTTCAATTATTCAGAGAATTATTTTGGCAACAGACATGCATTGCAGTGTAGGTCCATCATTTACTTGCGGTCATGCTGCTGTTTGTGTGCAGAGTAATACTTTAGATCACATCTGCATGCTTAACTTACTCAGCAGCTACTTAGATATTCTGCAGTATGGAATATACTTCAACTGTACTTCTGACAATTTTTTGAACCAATTGTTGCTCTCACATTTGAATTGTCTGGAAAGGATGATGTGCATGCTGTTTGTGTTAGAGAAGGTGGAGGTATTCAAGAATTAGGATAGGAGGATGAGCATGTCTGCAGTTTATTTATTCCATTTGCTACAAGTATAGCACTTGGATAAGTCAAAAAAAACATAAGACAGGAAAGAAAAATTCACAAACATTTTACAAGAATTACATACATTCAGTCAACAAACCTACAAGAATCACTGTTCAAATACACATGTGTGATTAATTATCCAATAAACTAATCTAATTACACAATAGCAACTTTATAATAAGACAGAAGTCCTATATTCTTGTTTTACTTATGTTATTAATTACTCTCAGTGATGTGGTCATATAGGATACGTGTTTAACTTTGAACATAAAAACTGAATATGGATATTACATTTTAGATTATTTGAGATATTAATTCCTAAGAACTAAACTTCAGATGTGTAACTGATTTCATAATTTTTAAAAACTATCGTAGACATAACTAAATTACAAGTTTTGTTAAAGTGAAATAACATTGCCTTTGTTTTATCAGTATTAATGATAAGGCTGTTATTTGAGAACCAAATTCCAAACTGTCTTATTACCTTATTTAGCCTTTCCTGTACAGCATCCATATTTTTATGTATAATAGGTATATTAATATCATCAACAAAGAGGACCAATTTTGCATCATGGACATTTAAAGGTAAATCATTTTTATATCATAAAATCAAAAGGGGCCCAGAACTGATCCCTGAGGGACAGCATGTTTTATTTCCTTACATGAAGATTTACATATCTGTTGGTTTCTTCCTCTGTTATCAGTTTTAAATATTTCAATAAATTGCAAGCGATAAAGATAGATAAGATTCTATCCATGCCTTTACAGTCCCTCTTATTGCATAATACTGTAATTTGGTAAGTAACATTTCATGATTTGTTACATCATACATCTAAATGAGATCGAAAAATAAACCCAAAACATATAGGTGTGTTTTCAATAGAAATTTGATTGGCTTTTTCAGTTGACTTATCCTTAAAGCCGTGCTGAGCATCTGTCAATAAATTATTTTTATTTATAAAAAGGGTTAAACTATTATAAATTAGTTTTCTAATATTTTTGGGAAAACCGATAGAATGGATATAGGGCTGTAATTACTACTGTTGTAGCTATCACCCTTTTTTGTAAATGGGCCTTATTTTTGCTGTTTTCATTAACCCTTTACCTGTTAATGTGGAGAATATGGTGAGCTCCAAATAAAGCTAGCAGATGACAGATGGGATTTAACATGGCATTTAAAAGGTTAAGTAAGGGAAATTTTTTATTTATGGCAACATTAAAAATAAAGTTTAACTGTTTTTATATGTATTGAATACATTCATTGACTAAAAATTATGGTATTTGATCAAATCCATTTGAGGATTTACCGTTAATTTACTTACTACTTGATTTCATCTTCTGTTACTGGGTAAACATAGTATTTGAGTTATAAGTAATAGGATAATATTCAAAACATGTAAAAAATGTAAAACATTCTACTCAGATATCAGTGATGTGATCAGGTGATATTTCATGATCATTTGCCTCTTCTTGCCCTTCTCCATCACTGAGATGGCGAGTATGTTTACTTGTTTTTAAAATGTTTGGTCCAGAATTTTTTTATACCTAATACCAGTACATAATATGACACTAAAAGGTTAATCAGGATATAGATAGAATATATATTTATATTGATATCAAATATTTTGTGACACTATCATTTTTTTAATATAAAATGACATTCCTAGTGAATATGAAGGACTGGTAACGGTACACTACATAGCAATGGACATCCATATTGTGGTTTGCTAGGTTGTGACACTGTATGACCTGGTAAGTGGGTTGGGTATTCAAGAGTAACATACAGCTCCCATTTTCTAACTTGATGAGGCAGGCATTACATTCCTCGAAACTGTTGTAACCCACTAGACCACAATGGGCTTAAGTAACTGTAATATAGGACTCTGTAATGAAACATTAAAGGTAGCCCCTTATGACAAATGCATATGTGTATACTTACAAAGACCAAACCAAAGTGAAATAATTGTAAGGTTAATGTCAATTCAATAAAGACATTTACCTATGCTGACTTCAATATGGACTTTAAATTTCAACACATTTTATTTAGCATAAACTGTTACATTGATACACATATATAAAATTTACACACTATATGTATAGAGTTGTAAAATATTTTACATCAGTATACATTTATTATATCTGCTCTTGTGCACAGCTTAACATTTTTCTTTTAGTGTCATAATATGTACTTGTATTGTGTATACAGTAAAAATATCTCTAGAGAGAAATGTCTTGTTTAACAATACTGTAAATTTGCCAAGATTGCATAGTGCCGATGGTAGCACCGGTGGAATGATATTGAAGGGACAGCCAAAGTACCCAGAAGAAACTTGTCCCACTGTCATTTTGCCCACCACAAATTCCACATGGACTGGCCTGGGACTGAACGTAGGGTTTCAGGGAAAGAAGCAAAGCAACAAACTTCCTGAACCATGGCATGGCCGGAATGTTTTCAGAATACTGTGCAGTTCAGCTCTCCTGATTGCACCATAAAATTTCTCGAGGCCATACAGAACTAATAGTCTATTTCATTGCACTGGTATTTATTTCTCCACTTTCTGACCCTTTGGAAAATTTGTACATTGATCGTAGAAATTGACAATCCTGTTCATTGATGAACTTCAAACACAGACTTCTTTTTAATTCGGGTTTTCATAGCGGCGTTGATGATTAAAATCTTCTGGGATATGATGCCGCGTCGGTTTGTAAAGAGTCACGGACGTTTCGGGGGAGCTGATGCCTCCACACAGGCTAATCCAAGTATTTTCCCTGTACAATATAACTATTTTTTTTCGCGTGGCTTATACTCCTCTCGGACTACACTGACGATGGAAGCACCAAACACCTCCCAAACATCAGTTTACCAGCCAACGTGGTAATTGAGCTACGTTGTCATTAATCTAGCAAGATGACTTGTGATTTAGCTTGCGACATTATATGGTCCGGTCTGTGGAGAGTAAACTAAATGAACTGTATCGGAGAGTGTGAAAATTACATCCGGTCTTTTCTGCAACCGACCAGATCACAGTTATGGACCAGATATCCTCATATACGATCTGTGCCAGACATACATCTAGCAAGCGGTGAATGAATTTCAAATATGGATAGTGTTGACACTCCTTGGCGTATAGTGTTTTCCCATCGCAGTGCAATGCTTTTTAAAGCTTGGAGTAATCCCATTTGAAAACGGTATGAGATTTTTAGTGAATTATCAGGATTCTGCATTTGAGTCACTAGTTCCTTTCTAAGTCGTTATGCCTAAATACGAATCAGAATACCCGGGTTTGGACGACCCACGATTTCGAATTTCTGTAACCCAGCAAATGGCAGCATCGTGTACTGGGGCCATAATTACATCATTACTGAGTAAGTACGCTCATTAAAGTGTAGTATTACTGATTGCTAGAAATTCAGGCACACAAAATCGAAACTTAACCTTCAGTGGCACGGACACAAACCCAAAGCTTGAAAGCCTAACCTAAGTGGACTACGTATTCTGTTTCGTTAAGGTATGTTTGCAGAAATAACTTGAGCCTCTGTGACCGAGACGTAACATGGTTAGAATTCTGTAAGACATAGGATGAAAGGAAGGTTAATAGCAGCGTGTATTAGGTTTATACAGTCATGTTTACTTTTAAATATTTTTCACCGACTCAAAAGCAACTATTATTATTGACATAATCCATAATCATGGAGTGCAAAAATGTGAAATGTAAAACTTGGTTTTTTAATTGGGCACTATTTATTTTTCAGTGACGCCATTTGATGTGGTAAAAATTCGCCTTCAAGCTCAACAAAAAACTTTGCTTTCTAACAAATGTTTCTTGTATTGCAATGGGCTCATGGATCATCTTTGTCCATGCATAAATCCTAATGGACCAGTTCATCCATCTTCCCAGACATCACAGTTTTGGTACCATCGCAATGGGCACTTCACTGGCACCTTTGTAAGTAGCATTTTCTGCTTCTGCCATATTTGCTTAATGAAGCAGAAGTTGTAGCTAACAATATATAGGTGTAAGCCACAATTAACATAATTGTTCCAACTTCAGATTTTAATGAACATATTTAAAGAAGGTGATGGAAATGATTTATGTGAGCTTGCAGACGTTTGTAAAATCTAACAAATTCATTGTCCATTCCATGTCAAATGCTGCTGATCAAACTGACAGTGCTGCATTATGTATGCTTCCTTCAACATACATTCACAAAACACATGTATCATTGGTAATACATTATTAGCTGCTGCCATGGAGAGTGAAAACATGTGCTATTTGTTTTCATGCTGTTTGAGTTAATGGGTAAGAGTATGTTCCCACCATTGCATTGAAAGAACCAAGGGGGAATATGGAAATATCTACCTGTATTGAGTCATACAGCATTCACCTTAATATAGTTCAGGGCCCAATAGAATGAAGCAGAATTGTTTCTTTCATGCTCCAGGTGCATGAAGACTTGAGTCCTTCTCTTTGATTACAGGACGCATTTGTAAAGATAGCTCGAAGTGAGGGACCTCTGTCTCTATGGAGTGGTCTGAGCCCGACACTTGTGCTGGCTCTTCCCGCAACTGTTGTGTACTTCGTAACATATGAGAATCTTCGTCTTCTTGTTAAGGACAGGCATGGTGGCATTCAGCCTTCCTGGGGGCCCCTTATAGCTGGATCAGCAGCCCGATTCTGGGCTGTAACATTAGTTAGTCCTCTTGAGCTGATACGTACAAAAATGCAGTCTAAAAAACTAAGTTACCAAGGTAAGACATAACAGTAAAATAGTGATGAGTGGAGAGCTTATTAGTATCAGTACCCAAAGCCACAGTTTTGTGTACAGGTGTGATGCATTATCAAAAGAATAATGTAGTTGTCCTTGACAGTGCTGGTAAGGAAAGTGCTGACCACTGCACAGCATTTGCATAGCATCTTTAAATATCTGGAAGTGAAGGGGCTTTCCAGTTTGCCTTCTAGCATCACTTTCCAAGTAAAAGTCCCTTTGTTATGAAATCTGGGTGAATACATAAGGCCCAAAATATGCCACTATTTTTATATTAAATCATATTACTAGTTCATCATCCTTGACCTGAAATGTGTTGAGAACTCATTAGATGTAATTTTTGAGAATTTTCCTTTAGGTTAATTGAAGGTTGGAATAATACAAGGCCAGCAGATGGTGGTTGTTATGTGTTGGTTAGTCATGGGAGAAATGTATGGGGTTTTGGACTTACAGCTTTCTGGACAGCTGAAGAAAATTTTATGAAACAGTTGTGAGCTCCATTATATTAGAAGCTTGTGATACTGTATTGCCACGATGTCTTTACATTGCATGGTATCACAAAATATATTCACGTTTGTAACAAAGTCACAAATGCAATGTGTGTGCTTTCATTTATCAGTACACATTCAAACATTTTAATTCTTCTTATATACTGGTAAATACAGTACAAGGAATAAGGAAAATGTGTAGATGTTTTTAATTTTTAAGTGAGACTTACTGGGCTTAAACTCAGTCACTGTGAACCATGTAATGCTCAGTCAAAGTCCCATAGATCTATTGGTTTTCCTTTTCTGTTCAGAGATTCAGCAAGCCTTGAAGAGTACGCTTCATTATCATGGCATACGTGGCCTGTTTAAGGGTTTGGGACCTTCCTTACTCCGAGATGTACCATTCTCAGGTACTTGTATGATATTTTAATTTTGTATTAGTTAGTTGTTCAGTTTTTCAAGGAAATGTGGTTGAAGAGACAAAATGTTGGCAGGTATTTCATCCAGGAAGCTATAGGAAAGATTCTGAATGTCATCTTGTGTGAGACCAGTGACAATTTGGAATTGACTGGAACTTAACCTTTAAAACATTAGAGCATCTTTGAGAACTTTGCATAAGCTCTTGCATTCTGACATAAAGTTAGATCTGATTTTCTAGGAATGCACGTTGTTATTACCTGGATTTTGAAAAGAAAAATAATAACTGAACAAAGCTGTAAAGTTTTAATTGCTGCATTTACAAAGTATAGAGTGTGCTTCCATTGAGAGACCAGTTGGCAAATGCTGGATATGGAAGTAATGGCAGTTAGTGTAAGAATCTTGTGAAACACATAAATGCACTGTGCCAGCAAAATTTATAATTTTGTAATGTTACTCCTGGCATTGCCTACTACTGGGCTCTGAAGGGTTGAGAAGGCATATTAGATACACTGGCCAGTTGATAGGTTTGTGCAGATATTAAATCCCAGTAACCTGTGTATCTATACACACACACACACATACACCATATTTGGTTGAACTGTAAAAGTTGTATTTCAGTGTATTTTGACTTACTTGACAGGTATTTACTGGTTCCACTACGAGAAGTTCAAGAGCATTTTGTCACCAGGTGTGCCTTCATTTGGTACCAGTTTTGTTGCTGGTGCAGCTGCAGGCTCAGTAAGTAGTTTACAAGTTCTACCAGTATTTGGTTCACTTTCTTTTCCTATTTAAAAACAAATTTTTGAGCCACCTGTACCATCATATTAGTTTGTCTTTCATGGAACTTGCTATGAATACCATACAGTTGGAGGCTAGCCCACCTGTGCCTTGTGTGAAGGAAATAGGTACAGCAACCATGCAATAACTAAACCAATATTATGCCATACATTAATTGTTATCTGCTTATGAATATTTGGGCCAAAGAGTGATTCAGTACACAAAAAATGTATAAAAGTGCATAATTTGAAGCCTTTTGTATTGTTATCGAGGCAGATGAGAAGACATATTGCTTTACATGAGGAAAATAAGAGAGCATAGAAAATTTTGATTTGAAGTACCAACAGAAGAAGCCACTTGGTAGACTGAGATGCAGATGGAAGCATGTTATTAATTCATTTTAGACAAGTAAATTTTGAAGATATACGATGAACTGAGATTCAAGATAAAGGCCCAATAATGGCCTTTTGTTGGTGAACTTTGGGAACCTCTGGTGACAAAACATTGGTGAGTTGAATTGAACTGAACTCAGTCAAATTACTATGAACTGCTCAGTGGAGATCCTGTAACAGGAAGTTAGGTATGTGCAAGTGTGGATTCAGTTTTTTGTGTGTGTGAATTTCAGAGTAGTGCTTGCAATAGTGATGTAATTGTTCCAGATTGCTGCACTTGTAACCATCCCTTTTGATGTAGTGAAGACGCATAAGCAGATAGAGCTAGGCGAGAAGGAGATCTATTCAGGTAAATATACCTTCTTTTATCATGTAGACATTGTTGCATAATAAGTTAACACTGAACATGTAAATAGGTCTTCAGTTTGCTTAACCCTGTTGTGGTTATAATCTAGCATAACAGCCATCTGCACCATGTTGTAATGGAATTAAATGACCTGTGTTTGTTATCATTTTTCATCAGTGCAGAGTGATAAATAGCAGTAATTATTACCTTCTTTAGCAGGACGGGTCATATGACAGAACCTGCTCAATACTTCAGTGTCTGCCATAAGTGCTCTTGTTTCTGTATGGTGTTGAACTTGATGCTTGACATTATAGAATCAACATTAACAACATGTATCATAATGTATAACTTCCTGCATGTTAAAATTTCACATTGGAATTGATCTCTTCCAACTGTCAGACATGCTTGAATATTTTGAACATATTACAAACTGGGGTTCTGGTCTAAAAATTCCTGATGCTCTGTACATGATAATTTCTTACTCATCCTTTGTTTGTGTGTGTGTGTGGATGGTTTTCTTGCATGTTGTCTTTCAAAAATCCCCATGAAAAATATGTATCTATGCTTTCATGTCAGGGGAATGAACAGGCCACAACAGATGACTATGTGATCCCCAAAAATATTACATAAGGTGGCCATTGAAATTTTATCTGTATGGGGACTCAGCATCGTAGTGGAAGAACCTATATACCTTCTCCTCATCACTTAAATGTTCAGAAAAATGCCTTGAGAATTCATTCATTGTACCTTTTTGAACATGTGCCCACAAGTGGATCCAATTATTCTTGATGCTGTAAAGCGTGCCATTCTGTCATATAACAGCGCTAAGTAATGAACTTCATGAAGCAGAGTCATTCCTGAGAAGCTAACAAGCACCTCAGCTAGTTAAGAAATTCCCTGCATTTTACAGAACCCAGAGGTTCATTATCGCATTCGCAAGTGCCTACTGTCTGCCCCTATCCTGAGCCCAAGCAATTCAGCCCATGTCTCCCCATCGCAGTTCTTGAAGAGCCATTTTAATATTGCAACAGTGCACTGCATATTAGTCTAGGATTATCTGCGAACTGGTGCCTTTTATTCCAAGTATTTACTTGGCTGTTTAAGGAAAACCATGCCTAATGTGTACAGTAAGTAAGCAGTGGCATTACTTCACCTGTACACACTGCTTCACAGAACCAGTTACAAAACCATAATCTTACTGCATAGTCTGCCTCTTGAAGTTTTTGCAAAACTGTAGAATAGTATGGCTTCAAACACAGTAATTTTATGGGTGTCTGTACAGGTCACTTTGTCAGACTTGTTTCTGTGATAGGCATCTTCAAGACTTTTTGTGGAGATATTTCTAATGGCCTTCCAATAACAGGAAACCAACTGCAAAGTTTGATATGACACTTTTTACATGATTGCTTCCCTGTATAGAATTCAGCAGTACAACCCCTCTGGGTTGCAATGTACTTCATATTAACAAACAAAAACAGTAACTTGCACCTGTTGCATTCAGCATATGAAATCAGACTGTCTTGTTGATCAGCTGATGCTATGTAAGGAATTGTGATGTGACCAGATTACCTGAATCCAGTCATACAGTACACTGACTACTAGCATGGGATTCATACTGCACTGAATGCACTGTACACCTTCTCTGGTCCTACTTTGTTTAATATATCTACCTTCTAGCACAAATACATCTTGTGTCATGGTCTAGAATATATTGTGACCTTCTATGTTGTTTTGTTGTGTTACGCATAACATTTTGTAAGTGAATTTGTTGCATCTTGTGAAAATGCATGGAACATGTTTTATGCGGAGCTTATTCATCTGTCAGCATGAAACATCATCACTCTTTCTGAATAGGTTCTGATGAATTGGTTGTGGAGTGCTTAATAAAATTGACTGTCAACATGATTTTTTTGTTGTAGTGTAATGTGTTTGTAATAAACACACAGCGTGCTAGTTCAATGATATCTGGATATAGGTGCATGCATAACTGTCATCTCTGTATTTCTGGGTTGGAGTCTCAGGCATAACACCAGTGATCAAGCTTACAGCAAGGTTGTCCAGAGTGCATTTGTGATGTCACGGAGGTACAGGCATAACTCCAAGTATGGTCCCTGCAAAAAAAATTTGTCGCTGATTGATGAAGGATCTAGGCAAGGCTAGGAGAAGGATTCTGGTCTTCTAGGATGTGACATTGCATTTTTTGATGAGTGGTTCCTGACCTTTCAAACCTTACAGCCTACTTTCTGTAGCACCAAATACATGACTCAATCTTCAGAAATGAAAGCATTGTGTTCTTTGTAGTGTCAGGCACCACTCACAGAGCAGCACAGTGTAACACTGCAGGAGACAACAATCCTCAATTATTCCGCTGTGAAAACCTCAAAACTGAACAGTTAAAATATTTTAATGTGCTGTGCAGGTCTGTGCGTCTTAATGGAGAAGCGCACTGTAGCATGGATGTAACAGTAATCTTAGATGAACATTGTTCATTTATGTGTAATTGGGTATTATATACACAGGCATTTTGTCAGTTAGCTCTATTCCCATATTCATCTGGTTACCATTTTCCTGATGGTTGTTGTTCCAGGTACTGGAAAATGTTCACCATAATGGTATTGGTATTATAAATCAGCCATTGTCACAGACCTCTAGAGAATCATTAGGAGAGCCCTTTAATTATGCCCTATTTGCCTCACATCGGTTCAGGCATTAATACTGGTGACTTGTATTCTGGAGACAGCAGGTTAAAATTTTGACTAGAGCAAGGGAGCAGGCATTTTCTGTTGAGTGTCTTTGTTTTTGCAATAGAAATCATGATGTCATCATTGCTGACTGCTCATCTGTTATTGTCTCGTGAGCTGTGTGAATTATACATACACTACAATCTTGATGTTCATGAGTAATTAATAACAGAACAGTACACTTACACTGGAGTTATGAAGCATGCAAGCAATTGACCTGACTTAATGAGAGACATAGCTTACGTGAGCTGAGGATGATTGTGCAATAGCAGGCCAGTGAGGAAAGCAAACATGCCAGCCATGTGATCATGTCCCAAGTCATCAGAACCAGTCATGAAAGGTAGCAGCAGTGGTGTTAAAATGGGTGATCATGAAGGGCTGAGGTTTATGGGCTTTGAGAATCAGCTATTTGTACTTACACTGCAAGAAGTTAACAAACAATAATATGCAGCTGCATTATTTCTTACTCCTTCCATACAAACAGCATAAAACTTTGTAACATGTTACAAGCATCTGTAGAGTGTACTGCATTCTACTTAAGAAACATTCATGTTATTTATAGTTCATGTAGTACAACATGACATACTAACCAAGCAAATACAAAATGAAAACTTTTACTTTTTGTGGACGTGTGCTTGCAGCCATGGGTGCCCTGGAGCTGGTTCATGCCAATTCAGTCAGTGCATAAAAATTAAAAGCAGAGAGAAAGAGTGCTGTGGAAACAATTCAACCTAGCCAGACACTACATATTTCTTTTTGTACAACAAAAATATTGTAAGTCCCTTGTCCATTCTGGAAAAGTAAAGGTAAAGCAATCCCTATACAGGCTTGTACAGGCACTTAGGGCTCCAGAGGGTGAGGCTCCCAAAATTTCTAGACAGTAAGCACATGAAGGTGGCAAGGTTGTCAGTCCTACACACTGGCCACTTTTACACACACACACACACACACACACCCAGGAAATACCCCTGGTACTGATTTCTGTTAGAGGCTAAGTCAACCCCAGGGCCATAGTGTGGTTTGAAGGGTTAAGCCATTGAAAAATGCCAATGACCCCATTGGGAATCAAACCTGTGCCCTTCTAGCTTGTAGTGCAGTGCCTGTACCAACTGTGCCACCACATGCCTCATTCTTTGGACAGTAAATAAACAGCTGACAGTTGACTGTTGAATGTATGGTATGAGACAGTGGTTACAATTTTGGCAGTGCATTGTTGCACGTATAGACAGACAATAATCATAGAAAAATATAGGACACAAATTAATGATTATCTGTACAAGTCAGGTTAGAAACCATTACTATAGTGAGCAAGTTTAGAAGCCTTCTCCCATGGTGACATATTGAGCTGCATTTATATTGTGTGCGTGTGTGCATGTACATATGCATGTCCATTGCTTTCTTCCTCGCAGCTACATGGGATTGAGCCTCCTTCACATGGTGTGTGAGTGTGTTGCTTTGTGTGTATCATTTCTAATCCACCCCTGTGCCTCTTCTTGGTGCTGGGACTTGTGGCCTGCAGGCAAGGAGGGGAGGCTGATATTGCATTCATTTGGCTCTGGACAAATGCTTATAGGAGTGGCACATACCCCAACAAGCAGAGAAGTGCAAGTTTCAGTTAAGGCACTGCATAATTACACAAGAAGGGATGATTCAGTATGAACTTCCAATCAGTGAATGTATAAATTAATTGGTAAACAATGTTGTGATTTGCAAAGGCCATATCTACTGGTATCAGTTTCCAGTGTCAGATGTAATAACAAATATTTGTTCAATAATTATTAACAGGGTTTCATGAAAGTGAACTTCACAGTCTTTCCCACTGGAAATTAATGAAACTGTGTTGATCCAGCCACCTTGTACAAGACATACATCATCAAACAGTAAAGGTCTGGGGATGATAATATGACACAAGTATGGTTTGGCACATTAACCGTTGTAGCTGGTTTCTGTTCATCATCATCATCATGTTCCTGAAGGGTTAGGTGTGTTTCCTGTTCCTTGATCCTCAAGATGAAGTTGGTCCCTCCATCTCTTCCTTGGTCGTCCTATGTTCCTTCGTCCTTTTGGTTTATA
>Ga0123354_10012607_pt1 | contig 13099 bp, 10 predicted proteins | sample TergutLab28metaG_2_FD_97872 | JGI IMG/M metagenome (GOLD analysis project Ga0123354, IMG submission 97872) | Labiotermes labralis P4 segment gut microbial communities from Petit-Saut dam, French Guiana - Lab288 P4 | ecosystem: Host-associated > Arthropoda: Insects > Digestive system > Gut ...
CAACTAGGTCAGGAATGAGGGCCCCCCTGGCTCCCCCCCCCCCCCCACTGCAGCTGTTCGGGCTGACCTCATTACCCCTGTGATAGCCAGTTTCTCTAACCTAACAACAGTCCAGATGGGCCAGTATGATCCAACAGCTCTGTTCCGCTCCCCCAAGTGTATTTACATAAAAACTGATGCAAACCCAGCTGTTTGATGTCCAGACAATGAAAATGTAAATTCCAGCAACAGGCAAAGGTAAACTGTCCCCATGTACACCATGAAGCAAATGCAAGAGGGGATATAGCATCAGTGACAACCTTGGCACTAGATGTAAATAGGTAGCTTCATGCCCTGTTCACTCTACCCCCAGAAAAAAAAGCTCCTGGTACCCAATGAACAAGGGGCTGGGTGGATCCCAGAGCAAGTCTGGATGCTTTTAAGAAAAACTCTCTTGAACCTGTGATGAATCAAATCAAGACTCCCAGATTGTCTAGCCCATAGCCTAGTCACTTTTCCAACTATGTCACATCAGGTCTCTTTTATATCTATGTGCACATAAAACAGTAAATTCCATAAAAACCTACATATCCTAGAAAAGTTGCATGGGTTGTAATACCTTCTATATTTAGTATCTAGTATATGTAAAGTCAAAAAGAAGCTGTGAAATATACAGGGCGTAAAACTGCTAGTAAATTTGCTGTCATTGCCTCTTGGTTGTCTTAAGTTTCACTCCTTCCATATGACTATAAGGCTTTCAATTTATGAATGCTGATTTTCAATACTCCCTTACCTAAGGGATATTCAAGAAGTTTCTGTACTTTTTTCCTGGTGCTCACTGGTAAGAGGTAAACCATCAAGAGGTGGCAACTCTATTACTGGTTATGTAACATACCAGCATAGTGATGGTCTTGCACTTGCTCACAGTGTTTGTGTGAGTTGCTACTGAGCATGGAACATAGCTGTGCCACTTTTAGTTTGGACCAAGGAAAAACAAAGTCTGTGTTACAACTGTTTATGGGCAGGTGTGCAACGTGCAGAAATTATCACGTTTATGTGCTCAGTATGGGAACAATGTTCTTTATCAGAGACATGCATGTGCATGGGTGCATGGATATAAACATTCAAGAAAGGGCAGACACGGAATGATTCTAGGCATTCAGGAAATCCCTCAACATCATCAAGCACCAAGAAACAGGAAGAAGCCAGAGGATACAAGATTGAAAATCACAGAAGCTGTACCAGAATCAAATGTTAGCCAAGGGTCAATGTATTCAATAGTATATGACAGCCTTCGTTTCACGCAAGGTTTGTGCAACATGCATACCCAGGCAATTAACAGATGAGCGTTAAGTGCTGCCCATAAAATGACCACCCCTACAAACACCAAATCTGGAAGTACTCGAACACCCAGCCTATATTCCACATCTAGCCCCCTCTGATTTTCATTTGTTTGGCCCCATAAAGAAGGAAAAGACAGGCTGATGATTCACAGATGATGACAGGGAGAGACAGTGCATGACTGGCTTTGCACACAATCAAATTCTGATAACTTCCCAAAGCTTGTAAACTGATAGGCAAAGTGTACTGAGAAGCAGGGAGAATAAGATGAGAAAAAATACACCTTTAATGTCTGAAAGATAAATAATGCCTAAGAAAATGAACAGAAACTGGTTGCAGATCCCTTGTAAATAGAACAGAACCGACTACTTCTAGCAATGTTATACACATGTTAAATGTCTTTCCACTTTCTATACAAAAAAACCATCAGTGCTGAAATCAAGTGAAGAAACAAGAAGCAGGACAATGAACTCTTCACTGCTAGTCCACAATGATTCAGCCTCATAAAAACACACTAGAATAAAAGTGTATATATATATATATATATATATATATATATAAAATACACACACACACAAACACATACATGCACATATACTGTACATGCACAAAAAAATATAATATGTATATCCTTCAAGTCAGCCTTGTATTTAAAGAATAAAACAAAGATCTTTTTAATGCAGTGTACAGTAGGCTCTGGGAACAGGCATCTTTCCACAGAGGTCCTGTTGGGGAACCTGGAGGGGGAAGCTCATTTACTGGGGTCTTTATGAGAGACAAGCAAAAGAAAGATCTGGAAATTAAGTGTATCTCTCTATGGCAGCTCTGAGAGGGGAACCTGGCAGGAGGGCGCCTTTCTGAAAGCTACATAAAAGAAGGCTCTGGAGATCAAGCATCTCTCTCCATGTAGGGGCTTCATAAGGGGAACCTGGTGGGGCAGCTCCTTTTCTGGTGACTCTGAGACAAGTCATGGAAGGCTTTGGAAATGCAGTATCTCACTCTTCACAGAGGATCTGTGAGGGGAACCTGAAGGAAGAACTCCAGTACTGAGGACTCCGAGAGACATATCATAGAAGGCTCTAGAAGTGGAGCATTTCTTTTATAGGACTCTGTAAGGGGAACACAAGCTATGGTGGGCTCAGCCAATATGTTTACTGGGCCAGAACCTACACTTGACACATTCTTATAACTTAGAGGGTTTGTGGCCTTATTTTTGGCCACAACACCTTAATGGATATTACTCTCTAGGCTTGGGCAAGCTGGTCCCAGAGGTTATCAAGAAAACTCATCCAAGATCAATCCTGGCCTTTATTATGGCTGCAGGACTTGGATAAGGTTTTTCTCCCCACTATAGATAAAAGGTCAGAGAATATGGGGGCACAATGAGCCTGTTAATAAAAGGCGTATGTGCATAGGGTCCATTAAGGGCTGAAACCCATAATATATATTCTATTCGTTTTATTCTACCCTAATGCAATGCAGACTCTTACTGAGACCTCCTGTCATGTCTCATGTAGGATGAGAGGCAGGCATATATTTGCAACTACTATTCACCTGTTCAGTATAAAAGTTTGGAAAAAGCACAAAGAATTTCCTTTCTTCACTTATTTCAAAAACCAGTAGACTGATGGGAAAAAATATATACCACATACAATACAACATCTAACCACATTATCACAACATAATACATTAGGATTCACATGAATTAATGCTCCATGAAAATGCTTCCTCCCTCTATACAATAAAAACAAACTCCCATACAACATTTGCTCCCAACATTTCTTGCTTGCATAAACACTTTAGTACAGCTGGGTGAGTCCCTGAGCATATATCATGAAAAAATATTTAACTCTACTATAACACAGAAGGAATACAAGGAACCCAACATTTTCAGCCTACTAAATGATTAAGTACTGCAAATTTTATACCAGTGGAAATATACACAATTTTCTTTCCTTAAACTAAGGATGTGTGACAGGAGGTGAGGGGGTGACAAATAAAGCTAGTAATACACTACAATAAAATGCTCACCCCACACAATCCAGCCATCCCAAAATTTATCTCCTGCTCCTCACTTAATACAAACTTAGTCATTTCACCGGACAGACCTCCTCCCCCCCCAAAAAAATACAACAAAACAAAACAAGCCAATGTCTTACCTTCTGGACAGCTACTCCCAGGGTCCACAGAAGAACGCCGACTTTCTGGCGCTGCCTTGCTGTTGCCATCAACATCCACAGCAACAGCTCTGTCATAAGCCACAGTAGTGGCAGCATTGGCAGGGGCACTGGCAGCAGCATTATCTCTGGCATCAGTTCCCCCTTCATATCTCAAGAGATGCTGAGATGCAGATAAGCTTGGGGGATAACCTTTGTCTTCAGACTTCAGCTCAGGTTCCTGAGGCTGCTGTGGTTGTGACACAGGACGGTATGCCAAGGATATTGGGGAGTGTTTTTCAGGTTCAGGAGCTGTACGGGACTTGCTACCATCTCGCAGAACTGAGGCACGGACAGTAGAGTCCTGAATGGCTTCGGAAGAACTACGGTGATGCCTTTTTCGAGGTGATGCATCATAGTGAGATGGGGGTGGCGCCGAGGCTGGTAAGCGTTGCTCGTACGCTGGACGGTAATGGGGAGGGTGCATATACGGAGACATAACTGGGGAGTATGACGATGATGAGGTAGATGGATGATGCTGTTGGAGGAGCTGATCACCTGAGCCTCCTTCCAAGGTTTCCTTTGAACCACTGTTATTGTTGTTATTTAATTTGGCTTGTTTACGGCCTGTAGGTGAGTCCAGTTGGCTGTCCTGGCCCAATGAGCTGGTATGTTGCCCTTGCACCACTGCAAGCTTCTCATGTTCTATTGACAAGCCTTTCACCTAGTAAATACAAATAAATGTTGTTCATCATAAAACACTATGATACAACTCTTACGTTCTGTAATAACATACCACTGCTATATACTTATATTAAAACAATGGTGTATCATCTGCTGTGAAACCAAGAGCACTGTACATCAGCAGACTTACTATAAAGCTGTCAACATAACAACCTCCACAAAACATTTCACCACCATGATAAACTTGTGGGTAGAAGAAAAAAGTGCATATACTATGTAAACCAATAACATTGAGAGGAAGCTTTACATTACTGCAACCAGGCAAACTAATACTACAGTTAGAATAGCAAACAAATAGTACTTTTTACTGCATCCCCCAACATGGCAGCTTGCATGGAAGCAGTACTGCATACGAAAAGTGTATTTACCAGGAATTAAGTCTGTTTTTTCCCCTGCAGTTCAACTTAACTCTTGAAGGATCTCAAAGCACCAACCTCCAGAGTCTAAGAAGGCTTCACACCTTCTTAAAATATTTCTTAACACATGACAAAGCTGGTGCTAAAATATTAACAGTTTCTCCTCAAAAGCAGTCTTTCAGTCCCTGCAAAGGAACTGAACTGATGTACAATTTCTCTTGTTCCATTAATTCCCTAAATCACTGTCAGTGTTCCTTCAAAAAACATGGGCCCTGTAACATGGTGGTTACTCAACTGTACACCACACTATGACCTCAAGGTCATAAAAAATTCATGAACTGTGGAGGGATTTTTGTAACACCAGTTTGCTACCTGGCTCCTTATATTCCTACCTGATATAAATCATACCTCATCAAATAAAAATAGAAGTTTTTATACTTTATTCTGCCTAACACTGACACATCATTCAAAACTGTTCCACTCTTCTGTGGCTTATTCTTTTCCACAGTACTGTTCACACAGGACAATGTTTACAAAACTTATAATGAAATTTTTTTCCATAATATATTTTCTGCCCAAGTATTTCAAATGACCATTGCTTGTACAGATTAATACATTTCAAAAGCACACAAGACCATTCAACACCGGCAACTATTAAGCAGTGACCAAGACATCAATGACAATGACAGCCAGTGTTAGCTAAAATTCACACACACACACAAACACACACACTGAGTTCATATTTTTCTAGCTCAGGGACACAGTAAATCAAACTCTCTGCATTTCCTTATCTGTTACATGATTCCTCTATACTTTTAATTATTAGTAAATAGCTTCAACCCAGCCACTATACTGGCATCATCAATAACATTAAGACCATAAGCAATACTTAACCTGTTTAAAACCAGAAACAAAGTAACTGCATTACCTACATATCCATGCACATGGGTTCCCGAAACTTTCTTAACTCCTACCTGCAAGCATTCTGCAGCCTTCAGGAAACTTGGGAGGCTATCCTGAGAAACATGAACTTCTCCTTTGTACATGAATTCTAATAAGGCGGACATGTTAGATGACGATGTGCCATCCAAAATGACCAGCACACTTGGGCACAGTGGCGCTGTTTCAAACAAATCCTGGAAATGTTTGCTACATGCTGCCAAAATAACTCTGTGAGCCTTGAATGTTACACCTAGAAGGGAGAATTCAGAGGTATTACCACACACACAATTTATTATAAAACCAAAAAATTACTTAATACTACAAATGGACTTCACTCAATCACAGCAAACATAAGTTACCTTCACAAAATAATGTGACATCTGTTAAACTCTCTGATTTGAATAAATTGCCAAATGATGTTGCCAAATTGCTGCCAAAACTGTTCCACTTAAGACAAAACTGCTGCTGTGAATCCATTCCAGATGTTGAGTGGAATGTATTCGCTGTAAAAGTTAGATAAAAGTCATTGCAACTGTATGCTGTAAATGTCACAATAAACATGCCAACATCAAACATCACTTCCAAATAATAATAATAATAATAATAATAATAATACTGATAATTATTATGATGATAATAATAATAACAACAATGTGCTCAACTACTTTCATCTACAGAACCAATGCCATGTTCCCCTGTATTCAAACTGCCGGAATGTTAATGACTGCCTGCATTATTTATTCAGTCAAAATACACAAATTCCTTGTATATCTTAGCATGGTCAATACTTTAATAGTTACTTTATTTTACAACTGCAAGCTATGTAACTTTTTATAGGCATCTACCATCATGTGTCATGAATAACACGGGGAGGCCTTAGAACTATATTTAACGTAATGCAATAAATGCACTTATATATACGTATATACATGGAACTAGAATTCCACAATTCAATCTACAAAATAATATAAATATAATTCCACAATATAATGAGCAAAATAGAATGTAACCAACATAATACTCCACTAATTAAAACAAAAACCTACAAATAATTCGCACAAAGCACCGTTCAAGGTAAGCTCTGCGCCAAATCATTCGCGTGCAACCATCTTGACACGATTCATGCAACACCAATGTAACAATCCATGTCCGCTGTATGGAGACTCCCGCAAATTTTGCGAATGCGCCGTTAATTAGTATGCCTATGCCTTAAATTACATTTCATACGCTACTGCAATAATTGTATCATTGTTGTTTACATAAAGAGGGTTATAATAATACCTGAGATAGGTCCGTTTGCTATTTATAAATAACTTAATTTCTCTAACCCGTGCATAAAAAGAAATGTTGGTGTAGGCTACTGCCGGAAACAGTTGTGCATGTGTTATGAAAGTTCGTGCATACACTTCGCAAAATAACAACATAGCTGTAGAGCCATTTTATTGCTTTCTTAACATACTCTACAGCAGATGTTATTACATAAATGATAGCTATATGCATCTGTTCAACCTAAGGAAATCCATAATGTAAAAATAGGGCTTTAAAACGCCCAAATATGATTATACTTACGATGCTTGATACAGAAATTTTTCATACGTACTCTGGCGGACAAAACCCAAAACACAGTTTCGTCTCTAAGCCTCTTGAACAATTCTCTATCAGAAGCGGGTGCCGTTGGGAAGTGTTTGTGTAAATTAATTTATAAATAATTGACTGTGTATTTAACAAGATGATTAACATAGTGGCCAGATGTGGAAACTTAGCACCATATATTAAAGCAACGACACAGGCAGTTGCAGCGCAGATAAAGCCGCTGAGCCCTGCTGTTCCAGTAGCCGTGAAGTCAGTAGTTCCACCACCAGAAGAACTGCACACAAGTTTTTCTTTCAGTACTTCCTTGCCTTCTGGTCCAGTACGTGTGCTGTCTGGTCCAGGAGGTACATTCGTAATTTCTTCTACAAGTTAACATGCACGAATAGGCTTGGAAGATTTATTACCCTACATGTGTACTTTCAGCCGACGTTTACAAGTTTTTAGCCCAGAAAAGTACTTCATCCTTACACCTCTAATTTTATTGTTATCCCCAGCGCAATAAAATAACTTCGGAAGTTTTATTTTGAAACTGTAACCTAAAAGGAAATGTGGGCATTGTCACATTCAAGGAATTTAATATTCAGTTCATAATGTGTAGGTTTTTTTTTTATTAATTACATGATCCCTTTCTTTTCAGTGACAACACAAGTAAGGTTTTATCACACTGATATTCAGGTTCCAGATTTTTCTGCGTATAGAAGAAAAGATGTGAAAGATAATACTGCAGTCAGCAAAGAAAGTGAAGATTCCCGTAAATCTTTCACATATTTGATTGTTGGAGGTTTGTTGAATGAAATGTTTCATTTTAGCCTGAATGCTATCACACAGTGATTGCAAAATGTTTATCAATCACAGTGTGATATAAATGGTAGAGTTTTTTCTTCCTAATTATGTACAGTAAATTAGATATTAAGACATGGACAGTAATTATATTTGCTGGAATTTTATTGTAACTCTTTGGGGAAGTGCTTGATGAACAGTTAGCATACTCCTCTCTCTTGTCCTTTCAATGAGCACATAAATATAATCTGGATCAGGCATTGATGGCAAAGTGTTTTCATTTTTAAGGAAAACAGCAGTTACTATGCACAGATGCTTCTTACTTGGTGTTTGCTGTAATAGTCTTGTTACGCACCATTCATTTATTCCAGTTATTCCATCTCCAATACAGTATTCCAAACAATACAATGAAAATGAACTAAGGAGCCTTGCCAGTGTAGGACACAAGAAACTGGAGAAGTTTGAAGTTTTATCTCCATTAATGCTTGTGTGGCAACAGAATCCTTACTGTTTCATTAGCAGAGTTGTTTGTAGTTCCATACCACAAACTGTTTATGCATGTATCATTTATTCTGAGGGTGCATTTTGTCTTATTCCTTGCATGGAAATATACATCATATAACTAGTGCTTCATTATTATTATTATTATCGTCATCATATTATTATTATTCTTTTTCTATAGAAAATTTGTCACTAAATGAGTATGTGGTAAGGTGCTGCATGCTGTTGGGGTGTATATTTTCAGCAAGAGATATACCTGTAATAGATTAATACTAAATTGACAACTGGCCTCATGTTTGTCTAGGTGGAGCTGTTGTTGGAACATATGCAGCTAAAACCTTGGTGGGGGAGTTTGTAAGTTCAATGAGTGCATCTGCAGATGTTCTTGCACTAGCTAAGATTGAGGTCAAACTAGGTGACATACCAGAGGGCAAGAGTGTCACCTTCAAATGGCGTGGCAAGCCATTGTTTATCAGACACAGGTAAAGGTTTATGCCAAAACTCTCTGATCATTTCAGTATCTGTTTAATAAGCAGTTGATCTGTCTGGTGTACAACAGAGTAACATTATGCTGGAACTGTATTGCTGCAGGTAGACTCGCCTTTTTTTATACTGTCTTTCAGGCACATATATGTGTGAGGCAGAAACAGAAATACTCTGCTTACAGAATATAGGTCACCTGCAATTGACTTGTGATGTGTATATGTGAATGAAGATATAAAAGGAATTTGCAGCATATTACTTTCACCATAAGAGTAGAAACAAAGACAGGAAATAAATGTTGAACAAATCTGGATTACTTTAGCTTTGTATGAAAAGTAGCCATAAAGAACCTCCAAAAAGGGTCTGACATTTAGGCACTTAAACCAGCATGTGACTTTAAACTGGCAAGAAGCTGATATAGTTGGTATGCACAGCTGTGATTGCTCATTATTGTTGTTGAAGAAAAGGTTTGGATCATATCTTCTCCTCCAAGCACAAAGGGTCTGTTGGATGTCTCTGGACAACTGTGAGTGCTTGAATGTGTTGGAAGGCAGTCAAGAGAGTTGGGGAATTTAATGGTGCTTAAAGGAAATTTCTAAAGTGTGTTATTTTGATGCTGATACTTGTTAAAGCTAAGTAGTGTTGACAGTAGACAAATGAGTAGGGAGTATTGTTGGAGTTACACTGACAGGCTTAAAACCAAAGCAGTCATAAAAATCCTGTCCCAATGCCATTATATTCACCATAAATCCCACTTGGACTGGCCTGCAATTAAACGTAGCCCTCTGTGGTGTGGGGTGAGCTTAAAACCACCAGAACTGTGGCACAGCCTACTTAAAGAAAATGAGATGGAAAGTTATGTTAGTTAGATGTGAAAATTATCTAATTAGAGTACTCACAAAAACTGATTAATAAAAGTGAAACATATAGTGGCCATTAGAATTGTTCATCCAGTCATTGGTAATAAATGCAGTGGAAAAATGTGAACTGAGATAGGGGACATGTATATTGTGGGATAACTGGCATGTTTGAAAACACTTCGTCCATCAACTCACATTACTTGAAGCATTACCTTCATTTTAGTTCTCTGAACATGAGAAAGTCACATGAGCCTAAATCAGGCAAGTACAGTGGATCTCACAATAGGTATTTGTTTCTTGGCCAGAGTACTGCATAATCATTTCATACATTGGTCTCTATAACATGTACCACTAGTTTGCCATTTACATAAGTTTACTAATTTTATGTGTTAGATCTCATGGCTGCTGCTTTTGTTGTTATTCTGTAATTTAATTCTCACCCACAGAGGTACCTAAGCAACTTTTCCTATAGAAACCAACATGAAACATCTGAATTTTTGTATATTGCATTGTATTTTTTTCTGTTCCAAAGTGAAAACATGCTAACTGCTTTGACTAGGACAGGCACTAATAGAATTACAGTTCATGTAAAACTGTATGAAAATAGTATATCAAAATAATTATTAGAGGAGAGAGATGTTTGTAGATAGGAAACTAAAAGCTTGATGTGCAAGTCAGGAGTGTCTGTATATGGCAATTGTTTCATGATATTTGCTGTTATGAGGAACACAATAACAGATATTCCGTGTACTGTCCTACTGGAACATAACTCTGAATTATTGTTTAGAACACCATCAGAAATTCATTCAGAGAGAAATGTTGATCTGTCATCCCTTCGTCATCCTGAACACGATTCTGAAAGAGTGCAAGAAGACAAGTGGCTGGTGATCATTGGTGTGTGCACTCACCTTGGTTGTGTGCCAATTGCAAATGCAGGTACAGTTGACAATTGGACTTACTATTTCAGTTGTAAATTAATTTGGCATGTCCTGAGGAACATTTCAGTGAAATGTGTACATACATTGTTACCATTTCTTGAAATGTACTCATTTTACAATAACTGGTTTTATAGAAACAGCAAAATGTAATCCACGCAGGCTCTATGATAAAACTGACTAGTAATTACTGGGGTTATTACACTTATAATTCCATATAGAATGTATCCAACATATATCTCCTGTAGTTAAATCCCTATGTAGGCAAAATTATTGGGAATAGTCTATATCAATAAAGTAGTTACTAAATGGAGTATGACTGACTAACTTACTCACTCACTCCATGGAGCAGAGTCCATCTTGAGAAGCTACCTGGTTCTCAGATAAATGGAGTATAGTGGAATAGTGTATCAGATACTTATAAATTTCAAAAATGCTGTTGATTCAGAAGAAAGTAGTGTACAATATTTTCATTGAATTTGGTACATCCACAAAATTGGTTTTGCTGTTCAGAATGTATGTGCATAAGAAACATTTGTACAGTTTCACTTGCTTGTACAGAATTATCTGACAGAAGGAGATGCTTTATCACCATTGCTTTACAACATCAGTTTCAATGAGGATGTAATGGGATTGAGTGGGACATATCTTTTTGTCTGTGCAGATGATATAACTGATGTAAGGTAAAGTGTGGGAATGTTGGACACTAGTAAGGAGGTTGGTCTAGAAGCAAATGCAGAAAAAACCTAGTAAATGGTCATATCTTGTCACCAGAACACAGGATAAAATAATGTAAAGACAGATCATTCTGAAATGTGAAAATGTCTGCATCTTCATGAATGACATTAACAAATCAGAATTACATTCATGAAGAAAGTATAAGTATGGTAGATACCAAACTTGCTTGCTGCCTTGGAACTCACAGTCTTCTGTCTCTTATATTGAAAGATAAAAATTAAATTCTGCAGCATTTGAATTTTGCATGCTGTTTTTTTATGGGTATGAAATATGCCTTTCACCTTAGAGAAAAACTTCAGATTGAGGGTGTAAGTGTTAAGGTAATAAAATCAGGGAATGTGTGATATGCTGCACATGTGGAACATTCTTGGGGAAGTGAGAAATGCAGATACAGTTAGGGATATCTGAAGGGGAGAAGCTGCTTGTGATGCCTTGGCAGAGATGGGACAGTAAAAGTGGATGGCAAAGATTATGATGGTGTGAAATGGATAATATAACTTAGCTAAGCATGCAGCATAAAAATTGACTTCTGGCTTAATGAAAGGTAAGAAATTTAATGACTGGCTGAATGAAGATTGGCTTTCCAGGAAGGATTATTCTTCTTGGAGTAGTTAATGGACTGTGGAATTTAGTACGAAAAGGGCATCCACATTTATTGTGACATGTGGTAGTAGTTATAATGTTAGGTGACTTTTTATGTGCCTGGGGCTGGGTTGAGGAGAAGGCTTAATGAGCAGACCTGTCTAGAACACTGGCCTTTCATTAACCCTCAGATTATGGAGCATTAAAACTTCCAGCTTTTACTGTGCTGGGCACATCTTGTACCCATATTTCTAAATTATTTTGTTAATGTGTTTCTTTTTCAGAAATTGTTTCTTAGACCCAGTGCAAGACAAAAAAATTAATTTTATTCAAATTTTCAATTCCTCGTGCAGCTATATAGAATGAAATACCCACAGTTTTTGAGAACATGAAAATACAGTACAGAACAGAAATGTGAATAAATTTTGTCTATATTATGATTGCTACTTGCAATTGTTGTATGTTAATTGACTTGTCTTGAAGGAGTGGTCCTTGCACACCCATTCTGAGTGCTGACTACATTTCCATTCAGATTTTAAAATATATATATATATATATATAGCTTCCTTAAAAAACAATCTACTTGTCACATAATGATAATTTTGTGTCAAGGAGAACTTCAAGGAACAAACAGAAAAATTGGTAAAATTGTTGGTATGTAATACTGAGAACTATTTAAGAAAAGGCCAAGCATTAGTTCATTTTGTACCGAGTCAGTAATCCAAGGGTTCATCCCTCCCTTGAATCGTTGTGTTTATAGTGACCTTATAATTTATTTTGTTTTTTGCAGGTGATTTTGGTGGTTATTATTGCCCATGTCATGGTTCACATTATGATGCCTCTGGCCGTATTAGAAAAGGACCTGCACCTCTTAACCTTGAAGTTCCATATTATGAATTCCCAGGTGATGGAACCATAGTTGTTGGGTAATTACGAGTACCATTTAAATAATTGTCTAGCAGGCACAAGGTTTTTTTTTAAGTATGTAATGTTTCCATTTCCAACCAGCATGAGCATAATGTAGGACTATGTGGCTAACATCAGTTATGTAACATTTTTACCCAACATGCTGATGCAAGTGGAAAAAAAAAAAAAAAAAATTCTTGTAA
>Ga0123354_10012608_pt1 | contig 13099 bp, 9 predicted proteins | sample TergutLab28metaG_2_FD_97872 | JGI IMG/M metagenome (GOLD analysis project Ga0123354, IMG submission 97872) | Labiotermes labralis P4 segment gut microbial communities from Petit-Saut dam, French Guiana - Lab288 P4 | ecosystem: Host-associated > Arthropoda: Insects > Digestive system > Gut ...
CAAACACTGTTTTACCAACTCTGACAATTCAGAGGGGAGTACGAAGATGAAAATTTATTCTCTTAAACGATTCTTTATTGTTTTGATTTTTAACGGTTTAAAATTTTATATACAGATGAAAGAAATTCAGAATAAATTGAATGAAGCAGAAGAAAAAGTTAAAAAAGAATCCACACCAACGAAACGAAACATGGTAATACGTGGAATAAAAATCAGTGATGAGCAGGAAGAAATATTGAAAAACGGAATTTTTATTTACCTTGAAAATATGAACCACAACGATGATAAAGGAAAATTCTCATCATTTGTTTTTCTGAACGACGAAAAGAATAGAATTTTTTTCAGTCGAGAAAATCCCGACAATTTGGTCAAATATGGCAAGTATGAGATGCGCATCCGGGATAAAATTATTATCGAAAATGGTTATATGACAAAAGCAAAAGTTAAATGGTGGGGTGGCTATGCAAACTTTGCTCATCCATACCTTTGGAAAGAAAATCCATCGGATTCCGATTATCAGGAATCGTGGAGCGACCCAAGAATAAAGAAAGAGGAAAAGATTGAGAAACAACAGGATTTGACGAAAAATTTGAAGATAAATAGAGGGAGGAAGATGTAAATGCAACTACAAAGAGGCATTAACAAACGGAAGTCATTCTATTTATGCAGATATATCATAATAGTTTTACTGAATTTGCAATTCTTTTAGATTATTTTCACTACTTTTGTTGCTAATTAAAAAGTAAATAAATTAAAAAAGGCAACATTGACGTGGATTGAAGAGAGAAGAATGAATTATGCAACCCCATTCTATAAAATAGAATGGAAAAAAGGATAAGATGATTAGATAAAATATGATACAATTACAAGCAGGATATATTATTGACAGCATAAAAGAACATTTATCCAAAGTATATGGTAAAAAGCAGATCGACGGGCTGATTAAACAACTGTCCTATTTTAGCGCGGATATAACTGTTCAACGGAGTAATGCTGACAATAGTTCTGTAATTCAACTTTTATCAGTAGCAAACAATCTGATAAGTAGAGGATTACCAACACGCCCATCTTTGCAAATTGAACAATTTTTATTTAATAAATTTCCAATAGCAAGTTCAAATCAACGTTTAGCAGAAATCGGAACAATAAAAAACGAATTAACCATAGACAATGAATTTACAGAGCAACTTTACAGAGCTTTACATATTATAGAGCCGAGAATCAATCAAAATCAAATCGAAAAATTAAAAATGCAGTCATGGGAAAATCATTTGGGAAGCGAATTTGAAGAAGATTTTATTTACAACGAAATCCCGAATATTGTTTCTCCGTTTTGGATACAGTTGTACGAAAGCCAGCGAGAACTTGAAAATATTTTACAGTTTTCTACCAATGCAAAGGATGAAGTAGATAAATTTCTGAATAAAACCATTGATGTTTTTAACCAACAAAAAGTTGATTTTTCGATAGAATTTCCCTACGAAATCAACGAACAACGAGGTATAATAATTGAAATAGATGGAAGCCAACATGAAGAAGAAAGACAGCAAAAAATCGACGGACGCAGAGATGAAGCTGCAAACAAGGCAAAATGGATGAAAACTATCCGTCTAAAAACGAGAGAATGGAGCAACTTATCGCCAAAATTACAATTTTTTAAAAATCTTGAAAATGAACCATACTTTAAGTATTTAAAAACAAACTATTCAAATCCTCTTTACAATAGCAGCAACGGATTGAATGCACTGCAATTGACATTAATTCCATTTGCAATGGTGCGTATTCAAAAGACGATAATCTATTTATTATTAGAAAACAAGTTGGATTTTTTTGTAAAAGAATGGAATATTGCTGTTTTAGAGCAAGATGTGCCTTTTGCAAAATTAGCATTTGATGATTTGTCAAATTTAATCAATGCCTTGTGTGAACTAAAAGGCGAAACATTCTCTTTGCCTAAAATCAATCTGCTCGTAAGCAACACAAAAGAATTTGATTCAGCAGTATTAAATTATAAGTTGCCGAAAATAGACAAGAGCCAACATTATGATTTGTATATAGATTTTTCAATTTTGCAAAGGTCATATCTTTCTTACATCGACAAAAATATAGATGCAAACATATTGATTTGTCTCCGCTCCTCTCATTCTCCAAAAACATTCAGAGGGTTTGCGACAACAGACCTCATTGAATATCAACCTTTAGGAGAAATGAACCGACAAAACAATGAATTTGTAGTAAATGAAAAACGAGCCAAATTATTGGAAAAGTTTGTTCAGGATATTTTCAGAAAACAAAATTTTCGACCAGGACAAATTGAAATTATTAATCGGGCGCTGCAAATCAAAAGTGTCATAGGCTTGTTGCCGACAGGTTCAGGAAAATCATTAACATATCAACTTTCTGCATTGTTACAGCCTGGTATGTCTATTGTAATAGACCCTATCAAATCATTAATGAAAGACCAATATGAGGGTTTGTTGAAGAATGGCATAGATGCTTCGCTTTACATAAATTCATCTTTAAGCGCCAAAGAACGAGATTTGGCAATAAGGAAAATCAATAATGGACAAACACTTTTTGCTTTTGTATCGCCGGAGCGACTGCAAGACGATATTTTTAGGAAAAAGTTAGTTCAAACAAGCAAACAAAATCAACATTATTTTAGTTATTGCGTAATTGATGAAGCGCATTGTGTTTCAGAATGGGGGCATGATTTTAGAACTTCCTATTTGAGATTAGGGGATAACGCTCGAAAGTATTGTAAAATTAAATCAGAGAGCGATATTCCATTTCTTGCATTGACCGCTACAGCTTCTTACGATGTTTTAGCAGATATTCAGCGAGAATTAAAAATTCCCGAAGAAGATTCAATTATCAGATTAGAAAAATTAGATCGTCCAGAATTGCAATTTTGTATTAAAGAAGTTGTTGCCGACATAAATCCTATGCGTGGCATTGGATTCGAAAATAAAAAAATATTAGGGGAAGCAAAGCAAGACCGGTTAATTTCAGAAATTGTAAACATACCAAAACGATACGGTCATTTTGCTAACATTTTAACAAATGAAGATAAAGATAAGATTCCTGATAATTTCAACATTACATCTTTTTTTCATCAATCTGGCGACGATAATAATGCTGGGCTAATCTTTTGTCCTCACAGGAATTGGTATTTTGGCGTAACTGATAATGCTTCAATGATTAAATCACACATAAACTATTTAACTGTTGGTACTTTTATGGGTGGTGACGAAGATGAACGCAGGGATATTGAAAATGAAATTGTACAAGACGAGTTTGTTAACAATAAATTAGATTTATTAGTTGCAACAAAGGCATTTGGAATGGGTATTGACAAGTCTAATATTCGCTATGTTATTCACTTCAATTATCCAAGTTCCATTGAAAGTTACTATCAAGAAGTAGGTCGTGCAGGGCGAGACCAAAAACTCGCACTTGGGGTAGTCTTGTTTAATCAACAAGCAGTAGAAAGTTCTTTTTTAATGCAAACCGTTTCGGAAGACGGCGAAATTAAAGAAGAAAAAATTCAAGAATTAACAACCATTGATAGAGACACATTACAGAGTTTTCACCGAAATAATTTTAAAGGTATTGAAAAAGAAAAAAGATTATTGACGGAATTATTAACGGAAATAAAGTTTCCAACAAAGCGCATATATAACCAAATTGAAGACGCTATTCTATCTGAATTTAACGAAGCTATTTCTCTCAAACTATCTATCAATAAAACCGGACGACAAGTTTTGTATTTAAATCCAAATTTGGGAAGTATATATATTGATACATACGACTTGCATTATTATCCAGATAAAGCAACACTAAATAATATCAATACGATTGTAGATTTTATTCGACAATGGATTAATGCAAACAAACCAAATGGGATGCAATTGTTTGATTGGTTGAATCAGTTCACATTTGATGCAAATCATCAAGATGGAATAGAAAAATTATTATTAAATCCTCAAAAGCCTGATAGTTTTATAGTTGTAATCCCATTTTCAAATAATGTGATTGAAGAAATCGCAAATTTGTTGAATATATCAAATCAAATAGTGAACAAAGCGCAAAATTTTTGTTCTGAGTTTGAAAGTTTTGTCGGTTATTTGCAACAGGAGTATCGGAAGCAGACGAAAGAAAATTTAACCATTCCTACAAGTTTGTTCCCATCACTCAAAAAAATGTTTTTACAAATACGGAATGAACAGGATACTTTTAAGGTCATTTACAGGCTGTCAATTATTGGAGTAATTGATGATTACACCATTGACTACCATACTCAAACAATCTCGGCACACATAAGTCGAAAAAAAGCAGGGTTTTATACTGAAAATTTGAAAACATATTTATTACAGTACAATAGCCCTGAAAATGTTGAAAAACGAATTGCAACTTTACCGCATTATCGAGGAAATACGGAAATACAAAGATGTTTAGGATTTCTAATTAAGTTCATTTACGAAGAAATTGCAGAACAACGAAAAGAAGCAATTAAAGCAATGGAAGAAGCTTGCAAAATTGGATTGCAAGAAAATGGAAGTAGCCGATTTAAAGAATTTATTGATTTATACATGAACTCAAAATATGCAAGACCTGAATATTTACCAAGAGATACAAATAGAGGTTTAATAGCAGATTTTGACACAGTCAAAAAATATATGCATTTAATTAGAACAGACAGAGGCGGCGATATCAATAATCTCAAACATTTACGAGGCGCTTCCACAGTCTTATTGGTACAGAGACCTGACAATTTTGTTTTTATTTTACTTAAATCGTTTGCTATCTTCATATTAGAGCGCGAATATAAAAACTTTCAAAAAGAGGCTCAAACTGATTTTCTAAATGGATTTGCTAAACTGTATGAACAAACGAATGACAGCATATCAGAAATAAAAAATAAAATTAATGATTTTAAAAGCGAAGTTGCATCATTTGACCCGAAAATAGTCCCGAAAATTGAAGAAATTGAAGATGTTTTGTTTCATAAAATACATGCTAATTGGTTGAAAAATTTTAATAATAAATTTATAAATAAAAATGAACGAGCAAATTAATGAGCAATTAGAATCGCTTGAGAAAGAATTAAGCAGATTGAAAAATGTAACAGATTACATTGACAATACAAAGAAAACTGCACAAGAAGTAGTAAACGAACTTCAGGACATTCAAAAGAAATATTCAACTTATACCGATAAGATTTTTGAATTATATAAAAACTCTATTGAAGAAATATACAGCAAAAATGACAAAGCGTTAATTGAGAATTTCAACCATTACGAAAAATCAACTGATGAATTAAAAAGAGGAACAGAGATTTTAGTAAAGGAAACAGTTCTCCAACTTGAAAATATGGGTAATCAAATAGATTTGACTAACCGAGAAAAAATAGTCGAAATAAAAAGGCTTTTAGAGAATTACCGAAAAACAGTCGAGGCAACTGATAGACTTGTTGACACTTTAAGCGCTGTCAATTTCCCCAAAAGATTAGACAGTATCCAAAGTATGATATACGAAGGGATAGAAAACATTAATAACAGATTTGACATACAAGACAAGAACAGCAAGATGATAAAAATTTTGTTGTACATCGGAATTGCGATTGGAATAGCAAATATCGTAATAAAGTTTATCAACTAAAAATGATTATGTTCATAGAAAAAAATAATAAAGCAAAACGAAAGAAACAAGAAGACAACAGATGCGATAAGAACTTCTTAAACTCTTACTATGAAACAAATAATGACTTCCCTTTGTTTTCACAGGTTTTGATTGAAACAAGAACCGATTGTAACAAACATTGTTCTTTTTGTCCACAGTCTTTTTACAAAAGGGAAAGTGAAGTAATGAAATGGAAAATTTATAAAAAAATAATTGATTCATTAGCAGGTATCGGATTTGCAGGTCGAATTGCTTTGTTTGTATCAAACGAACCACTATTGGAAACAAGATTAATCAAAATGATTCGGTACGCAAAACGAAAATCACCTCGCTTTTTTGTTGATATTACGACCAATGGATTGCTTTTGAACATTGAAAAGGTTGATGAATTATTTTCAGCAGGACTTGATAATATGAATATTAATGATTACAGAAATGATAGAGCAGATTTCAAGGATAAAGTTTCTAACAATCTTGTACAAGTAATAGAGACTTATAGAAGTAATCCAAAAATCACATACAATTCAAGAAGTTCACAAGAACAGTTGCCCAATTATGCAGGTGTAATACCTCAAAAATTTAATTCGTTCGATTTTGGATTTTGCAATTTTCCATTTCGAAAATTGGTTTTTGACGTAAATGGAAATGTTATAGTATGTTGTAATGATTTCAAACATACAACAAATTTAGGGAACATAGAAAATACCTCAATTCTGTCATTATGGCATTCAGAGAAAATGAATGAAATCAGAGAAAATTTATTGAAAGATAACAGAATATGGTTGTGTGCAAGTTGCAATGACAATCAAAAATATTCAGTTTATTACACAGAATAATATGCTAAACAAAGAACAGTTCAAGGCTTTCATACTCGAAATAGCCACTTTTGGCAATATTCCAATCAGTTCAAAAAATTGCGGAATTGGCTGCATATATTGCAAAGTACATTCAGACCCCATACTTAAAAGGTATCCATCACTTCCAGAGATTAGCTTAGAAGATTTGTATGAAGGTTTTAAATATGTTGATGATAAAAGCAAATACTTGCGACTTGGCGCAGGCGTATTAGTTGCACCTCATACTGACCCCTATTTACACCCTCTCATTTATGATTTTATCAAACATACTGCTGATTTTTTCCCTAAAAAGATGATTACAACTGTTACAACAGGAAGTTATATTGAGGAATCAAAAATCGAATTTTTAAAAACTATACCAAATTTTGGTATTGATTTATCTTTAATTACTATGCAGGAAAATAGGGAGGTCATTGTACCAAGAGCAACAAGAAATCGTTTAAATTACCTGCTAAAATATGCACAACCTAAACTGAATAAAGTTACACTAATGTTTTCGGGTAATTTAGACTATTTAAAACGAGATTTGGATTTATTACACTTATTGGGAATTGACGAATTTGGCAAACATATTTTGGTTAGAAGAATAGAACACACTTCTTTTTCTCAAAATAATCTTAACTCCATTTCTTGTGACAGCATTAACGGTTATGAAGAATGCGTGAAGTACTTAAATCTAAATTATCCAAATGTTGTTTTCACAGTTCCCATTCTAAAAGATGCTTTTCGAGGTGGAAACAATGAATATTTTGAACAGGCAGAAGAGCGAATAGCGATTCTCAAGCAACGAATAGAAAATGAACAATGTGTCAATTTTGAAATTATCTGTTCTGAATCGAGTTTTGATTATTTTACTCAACGTTTTAAAAATTATCAAAATGTAGCGGTACATTTAATAATCAATAGATTATACGGAGGTTCTGTAACAGTATCAGGATTGCTCAATCATTCCGATATTAAAACCCAATTAAAACCCAGATGGTCAAACAGTATTTTGGTTTTGCCTTACGAAATGTATAATCACGAAAAATGTGATATTACAGGACAGTCTGTAAGTGAATTAGAAACTTATTATAATAGAGATATATGGACGACCTGAATTTTTGGAAAATATTAAGGGTTTTAACAACAAATATTTGCAATTATCGTTGTGTATTTTGTCACAATGAAGGACAAATAAAGAACGCAACTAAGCAAATGCTTTCATTTGAAAATTTTAAACTCATTATTAATGCCTTAAAAGATACTCCGTTGAAAGAAATACAATTTAGCGGAGGAGAGCCATTTTTGAATCCTGATACATTGCAAATGATTCAATATGTTGATGAAAATACCAATTATGAAATAGGTTGTGCAACAAATACAACTTTCTTGGATGAGAACTTAATATTGCAATTATCAAAGACCAGAATAAAACTTAATATTCAATTTCCGGCGACAACACAAGACGATTTTAATAAAATCACAAAAACAGAAAATTTTGAAATATTATTGAAAAATTTGCAGTTACTAAAGCAATATAAAATAAAGTTTGGATTAAACCATTGTATTACAGATTTTGATTTCGATAGAATTTTTTCAATAATAGAATTCGCCATTGAAAGGGATTTACCATTGAAACTTTTACCTGACATGAAAAATGATAATTCGATTTTTTTAAAAGAGAAAATATTTTCGTTTTTAGATAAGATTCTTGATTTGAAAGAAGACTCTCAAAATGGAGCTATCAAATGGAAAAGTAAATCAAATTTTCAAGTTAAATATATCGATTCGCCTTGTTTTTATAAAGATTTTGAAAAATGTAAAAATTATGCAGAAATAAGGTTGTTACCTGATTGTAAGCTGCAAACTTGCATTATGAAACCTTATCAATGTGATGAGGTAGAAAATTTGAAAAATTTTGATGTCAACTTAATTAAAATAATATTTCAACAAGTATGGAACAGTTTTATAAGTTGTTAAGAGAGTATAATATACTCTTATCTCAAACCGATAAGAACTTCCCCGAGTGGTTAGTTCAATTTACTGAAAATGAACCTCCATTATATTGGAAAACGATATATAATTTGCTCAACAACACAGACAAAACCCAATCTATTATAGAAATTGGAGCGGGTTATGGCGATGTTACGGCATTACTGTATTATATGGGATTTAGGAATATTTGCTGTTACGAAATGGACACTCCAAAGTGTTCTTATATCGAAAACAAAATTTTTTCCTTATTTGATTTCAAACCAAATATTGCAAACGCAAAATATCCTCAAACATTAGATAACACTCCTGATATTTTATTACAGGTAAACTGTGTATATATTGACAAAGAAAAAAACAAGAGTGAATATTTAAAACAAATTTATGATTTTTACAATGCAAATGGAGCTCCGAAAATGTATCTGATTGAAGTCATCGATGATTCTTATAAAGAAGATAATGAATTGTTTCCCAATTTTGTCCGTCTAAATGAAAATGATATAAAACAATTATTTCCAATGTGCGATATTTCAAAATATAAGACACGAATTTACCCTTTCAATAAAGTATCAAAAACATTATATTGTATATGCATATAGCAATAGTAACTTCGGAATTTGGAGAAAAATCTGGTGGTTTATCATATAGCTGTATGATTTTTGCAAATATGCTCATAGAATTAGGGCATAAAGTGCTTATTGTTTCTTCTATTGATGATAATATCATATTTGCAAATTATGGTTTTGATACAATCGGAAGTAATGTAAAGATAATCAGCGGAGGATATAATGCAAAACTTCAAAAACATCTTTTTTTCAGAGCGCATATTAAGAATGTATTATCAGAAATTAAAGATAGGAGAATTGATTGTATTGTTGCCTTCGGAGCAGGGAACAATGGGTTATTTGCTTCTGAATTATCCCGACTTGCAGATGTAAAATTAGTAACAATGCTTCGCGGGAGTGAGATAAACTTATCAATTTCAGATTTTGATTTAAAACAGGCAAATTACTATTGTCTTAAACAATCGTCAGCGGTCATAGCTGTATCAAATGAATTGCTTGAATATGCAAAAAAAATCTATTTTGATTTACAGACTGTTTATAAAATTATACCAAATGTAATAACCATGCCGTCAAAACTTGATTTGTGTATTCAAAGTAAAAGTGATTTGATTCTGGGGTGTGGCGCATATTACTTGAATGAAAAGAAAGGCGTTGCAAATTTAATTGAAATGCTATTCCACTTAAATCAAATGTCAGATAAAAAGTTCCATATTGAATTTATAGGAAAGATTGACGCAGACTTACTTTTGCAATATAAGGAGTTATGTGAAAGATTAAATATTACGCCTTGCGTTGAATTTATAGAAGGATTACCTCGTAAACAATTTCTCGAACGAATGCAAAATTGGGATTTTTATATTCAAGGGTCTTTTTGTGAAGGATTTTCTAATTCTGTTTCAGATTATATGTCATTAGGTAAGCCATTTATTTTGACAGATACAGGCTTTATTGCCGAAAAAATAAAAAACCTATGTAATGAAATAATTTTTGATAGTTTCATCCCTGAAAAAATGGCGGAAACTATTATTAAAATAATAGGCAATAACCATATTGTAAGCATTTATGAGAAAGCATATCAGTTAATCGAAAAATTAACAAACAAGGATATAGTTATTTCTTTGTTTAAAGAATTATTTGACACCTCAAAATCGACGAATAAAGATTTCAAATTCCTAACCAATAATATTATAAGCGTATTACTACACGATATTTCTGTGGACAAATATACAAATATTGATACGCCGTTAAATGTTTTCAGGACTTTTGTAGAACAAGTTGCTAATAATGGATATATTTTGTGCTCAGCAAGGCAGTATTTTGAAAGTAAGAATCGTTCAAACTTAATAATTTGTACTTTTGATGATGCCTATTCTAACATAAAAAAATATGCTCTTCCTATTCTAAAAGAATATAGATTTACAGCAACTGTTTTTGTATGTTGCGATTACATTGGGAAAACAAATGCATGGAATTTGAAAGACACTGTTGAAAGAAAGCACCTTGATATAGACGAATTAAAAGAAATACAAACAGAAAAATGGGAAATCGGTTCGCATGGCTTGACTCATAATTCGTTGTTGCGTCTATCAGAAAATGCGTTGAAAAAGGAACTGTCTGATTCTAAAAAATTCCTTTCAAAATTTTTTGGTGAAATAGAATCTTACGCTTATCCATACGGTGATTTTAATGATTATTGTAAAAGTAAAGTGTCTGAAAATTATAAACTTGCATTTGCAACAACAAAAGGCGGTTCTGTTGACGGCATTGACAACCATCAAATAAGGCGTTATTCCGTTTCCGAATTGACTAAATTTATGAAATGAAAATAATTGGAATATATAGAGGTTTTCCCGGATTAGGGCGTGTGGTAGCAGGTGTTGAACTTGCTGATTATTTTAGAATTAACTATAAGGCAGATGTAAAATTATTTTCCTATTTGCAAGGAGAAAAATATTTGACACAAAAAGGATATTTTTCAGATTTTGAAGTTAGTGAACAAGATTATTCGAGCATTGGCATTATCCCGATTGGTAGTTATGGAGAATTTATAATTAATCAAATTAACAATTTTAATCCTGATTATATTATACTTGACGGCGAGCCATTGATGACACAATGTATAAAACTTGTATTTTCTGAAATTAAAACAATTTGCCTGCTTAATCCGTTTGATGTAGAAAATCCTTATAACCAACCAAGTTCGAACAGATTTTTATTTAATGCTTATTCCCAAGCCGATTTATCAATTGTTCACGGACTTTGGAAAGTAAATTCAAATAAAGATTATCATAATTTACAATCTATCAACACGATTGTAAGAAGCGAAGTCTTTTCTATCAAAAGAACTAATCTACGAAATAAAATATCGTGTATTTTAGGTGGGGGTTCTATAAATGCAAAACGAAGTTTTATTGATACCTCTCTGTCTATTGCTGAAAAATGTATACAAATGGCAGAATATTTACCAAACTACCAAATTCATATTTATTGTTCCTGTGATGCCATTAATCTTAAGAACCCAAACAAACTGTGTAACGTTTTTATCCATAACAATATAGAAAAATGTGAGCAATATTATTCAGATTCAAAATTGATTATTAGTAGAGCTGGACGGAACACAATAAGTGAATTACTTTGTTTAGGGATTCCTTCAATAATTATTCCGGCAGGAGATAATTTTAGAGTTAAAGAACAAACTGCAAATGCAGAACAGTCACAACGACTTGGTAATGGATTGATAATGTTACTTAATCAAAATACAACTGCCTGTAAATTGGGCGCATATTGCAAGCAGATTCTTGATTCAAGTAAAAACAATATGAATTGGAATTGTGGAAATGAGGATGCTATTGGGTTGATTTTAAAACTACATAAATCAAATTCAAAATGAAGATAATACAAATTACAGATATACACATGCCTTCAGTGAAAGATGAAAATCTATATGGAGTAAATCCATATCAAAATCTTTTGAAAATTATTGATAGCATATCAAAAGAGAAAGCAATAGATTGTATTTTAATAACAGGCGATATTGCTCACAAAGGCGAATATGAATCATATATATTAGTTGATGAATTGTTTGAATGTGTTAAAATCCCTGTGTACTGGTTGCAAGGAAATCATGATTATTCAGAAGTAATGTTGCAAGTTGAAAATAAAGTTAAAATTAAATCTAATAAGTCGTTCATTATCAACAAAACAAAATTTGTTTTACTTCAAACAATTATGAAAGATGAAGATGATTTGTCTAAAAATAAAGCACGGGGTTATTTGTTTAATTATGAAATGAAATTTTTAGAACGAGAATTGCGCGATAATAATTTTGAGCAATGTGTTGTAGCACTACACCATCCGCCAGTCCTATCTAATTCTTGGATGGACAGAAGAATTCTTGATAACAGAGAGGAATTTATTTTGATGATAGAACAGTATCCAAAAGTTAAAATAGCTCTCTATGGGCACCAACATATTGAACAAGAATTTGAACAAAATGGAATTACATATATAGCAGCTCCACCTGTGGCTTATCATTTCAATCCTGATGGTGAAAAATTCTCATTATTAGAAAATAGAAGTGGATATGCAATAGTTGAAATCAACAACAGAGGAATAAAAACAGAATTCAAGTATTTGTAAAATAAGAATTTAATAAAAATTAGACATTTGATAACCAAGTTTTTGTTGTTTCCGGAATTTGTTTGGAGTGTACATAAAATTTTTCACTTTTTATTCATATTCATTATTTTTTTCTTACCTTTGCCCAACGAGTTTATCCGTGAGAGTAAAATCGTGCAAAGAGAAGAAAATAGAACTGTTACCAAATCGTTACCTAAATAAAAATATGCTTCTATAACTATCTGAAAATAAGATGAAAAAAACAATAAAACTGATATTTCTACGAGGTTTAAGGTTGGTTGGTGGTCGTATTTTTCTATTGATATAAATGCCCTACCGGGCAAAGATGTTATTGTTTTGTGAAGATTATACCTCCTCCACTATTACCAATTAATAAAAAAA
>Ga0123354_10012609_pt1 | contig 13098 bp, 11 predicted proteins | sample TergutLab28metaG_2_FD_97872 | JGI IMG/M metagenome (GOLD analysis project Ga0123354, IMG submission 97872) | Labiotermes labralis P4 segment gut microbial communities from Petit-Saut dam, French Guiana - Lab288 P4 | ecosystem: Host-associated > Arthropoda: Insects > Digestive system > Gut ...
AAATACCTCAGGCCTCCCCAATTGAAATTAACAAAAAAGGAAAAAAATGCCGGGGCCGCCCGGGCAAACACCAAGGGGGGGGGGGGGGAGGATGCTCCAATACAGCCCGCAAAACGCAATTTTAAAAGCATAGTTTCTTAAGACATGACAGTATCGAACGTTTGACGTCATTGCAACTTAAGCCGCAATCTGCCACTGAAATCCGGTGATGCCCAGGACATTAGAACATTTAAAAATTAAATAGAAACTTAGATGTCTTAGATGAAATTAATACATCTGAGAAAATTAGGGGGCTGTATGATGGGAAAATGTAGCTATATGTTTACGTATATAAATGTAGTTTCACAAGGTGTTGCGTTTGTTACACTTAAGATGTGATTTTTATAAATTAATTTTTAAAATCAAATATAAAATATACATAACCTCAGGACCAACAACCCCTCTTCCCCGAATTAAAAATTCCGGGTGCTCGCCTGCTGTCGCTGATATAAATCAAGTACAAACGCGGTGCGAACTAGGTCTTTAAAAAGCAGTCTGCGCTTCGTCTTTAAAGGGTTAAATCAATAGCGACGATGTAACGCGGACGATGTAAGAAACAAAATGCAAACCAATTGTTAGTAGGAAAATCAGAAGATAAGAGATAGTTCAGGACAACAAACAGCAAATGGCAACAAAATATTATATCTAATCTAATAACAGATACGCGAGGTTGAGAAATGGATTCTTCTGGGCAAGAACGGAATCCAGACTGGGGCTGCTGTAAACACAGTAATGAATTTTCTGGTGCCGTAAAAGGCGAGCAATATCTTGACCGGATTATCGAGAAAGGCTCTGCTAGACTGTCTTTATTTATCAGATTCGTGCAGATTCCTTCTACAAGTGGAATGAAAGAGCTGTTCTATTTTATGGCATTATCTTTGTATTATATATAAGGTACATGAAAATAAATAACAATTCCCTGCAGAACTCATAAAACCTGATTGTAAAGCTACAATCCATGTGGTCTCTTACTGCATTTAGACGAGGTACCTCAAATGTTTAGTTCTATAATAAAATGTAAATTAGCCCGCAGTATATTGTACAGGGCGCCTGCGCACATAGTCTTAAGATCGAAGAATAGTCAAGAGACACTTTCCAGTTCCTTGCAATCCAAAATATGGCATATGGGCCGGGTAGGGCAGTCGGTACAGCGACTGGCTACGGGCTGGACGGCCCGGGGATCGAATCCTAGTGGGGGCGAGATTTTCTGCACATGTCCAGACCAGCCCTGGGGTCCACCCAGCCTCCTGTACAATGGGTACCGGGTCTTTCCCGGAGATAAAGAGCTGCCGGGGCGTGACGCTAACCTCTCACTCCTATCTAGTGTTGTGGTCAAGACAGAGTAGAGCTGTACCTCTACTCCTTCTGTGGGCCGTACAGCCTTTACAGAGCCTTAGTGCCTGTACAACGGTGCACTTTACCTTTACTTTTTACCAAAAAATGACATGATTATGTTGCTTATGAGGAACAGTTTTTTATTTTAGTAGATCGTAAACCTCCTTCATTAAATTTGTCAGGGATATACGCGAAGTTTTACACTGTCGGAATATCTTTAATCTTTAATTACCAATGACATTAAGCAAGGAGTTCGTAAATATGAGAGATTCAAATTCTTGCTACTGGCGTCGATTAAAATGCAAGTCTCCTTAGTTCTTAGGCCGTTTCGTCTGGCAAATCTGCATTTTCATGCTGTTCAAAAGTGAGATATGAACTCTTTTGGGATTTTAAGCAGCGTAGAATGGCAGTTTATTAAAGTCGTTTCGGAATAATCTATCTGTCCCGAAACGTCGTACTATACTACCATTCTGCGCTGCGTAAAACTAAAAAATAGTGCAGATCTCATTTACAAGGCGGTGGAAAACTGAAAAGAAGCATAGTTAAAAAAAATGGAAACTACTTGAATCTAGAAATGAAGGCACTAGCATCACGCGAAATGTCGGCAGCTCTTAGTCAACATGGCATAATATTGCAGAAAATTTGAATATTAAATAACAGCGCACTAAAAATCTTAACCCTATTAAAAGCAATTTATTGGATTGTCATTTTAGTTATCAATATAATTATCATTTACCAGCAGTTATTTTGTCAAAAATAGTTTATTTATTATAAAAAGGTAAAGTGACCCCGTTACAGGCCAGGTGTGGCCCAGAGGGTGGGTAGAGGTATAGCTCTACTCTTCCATGACCGCGGCACTAGAAGGGGGTGAGTGGTCAACAGCACGTCCCGGCCGCACTTTACCCCCGGGAAAGACCCGGTACCCATTTTACAGGTGGCTAGGTGGGCCCCAGGGCCAATCTGGAGGGGCAGAAAATCTCGTCCTGACTGGGATTCGAACCCGGATCGTCCAGCCGATAGTCATTCGCTGTACAGTATGTTTATTATACCATTATATTATTGAAAAGACGCGTAATAACTCAAAGTATTTGTGCTATACTGGATGTATTTCACTTTAACTTCGAAAATGGGTCTACAGACTTTGCACATGGGATATGCGGGTCACTAACGCGTGTATTTGTATTGGTCCTGAAAGTAATCGGTCAACGTACAATTGAACTTCTTACGGTGACAAGAGCTTATTGCTTTAAGTGTCTGAGGGAGGCCTCAATATCCTGTCCTGACAAGGAGGACACTTGTGATTATCCAGTGTTCCAGCGTTGTCACTTCTTGCTAGTTCAGTTGAGATATTGACAGTTGCTCAGCTGGATATGAAACTCCCCGACCTTGTTTAAAGCCGAAGATTTCCTACTCTACAGGCACACAAAGCCGAAGATTTCCTACTCTACAGGCACACAAAGCCGAAGATTTCCTACTCTACAGGCATACAAGTCCGCTGCTGATATCAGGGGGGGGGGGGGAATTGAACCCGTACCAAATTAATCACCTCCATATTTTCAAAACATTCGTGCATTAGCTCTAATGTTATTCTTCAACGTAAAACTCGGTCTAGAATCCCTCCACCAAAATTTGTACAAAATATTCACTTTTCCTTACGCGTGTTAATTTATTACCAGTATCAAATATTCTTGTGATATTTCACATATAGTTCCAACAAAATACATAGAGTTCAAAATGTATAATTATCGTACACATTTTCGTGTTTCGGCCTGGGTTAGCCATCTTCAGGAAAATTCAGACACAAAACTATGTGTATAAAAACTGCGTTGTATCGGTTTAGAAATAGCGACACACACACAAGCACAACACACTGCAGCAGATAACAGCAATTTAAACATGCAGTTCTGGATGTTATGTTGGTGGTTTTACTACAGTTAAAAATCTAGAATAAAAATTATTAACAATTACTATCTATATTGGTACAGTTCATTAGAGTTAATACAAGTTGTGCTTTTGTGTACAAATATCTATTTGTAAAGGTAAAGATAAAGGTAAACTTCACCCTAGTACAAGCCACAACACCCCAGAGGAAAGTAGAGGTATAGCTCTACACTTCCTTTAACCTCGGCGCTAGATGGGGTGGGTGGTCAACGCCACGCCCAGGCCGCTTTACCCCCGGCAAAGAGACCCTGTACCCATTGTATAGGAGGCTGGGTGGGCCCCACGGCCGGTCTGGACTTGTGCGGAAAATCTCTACCCACCGGGATTCGATCCCCGGATCGCCCAGCCCGTAGACAGTCGCTATACCGACTGAGCTATCCGCCCCACAACATTTAGTTATAGCATCTCCAGTCCTAATATGCATCTCGTCCTTTAGGACAATAAAAGCGGAATTGAAGCATTAAGTTCCTCTTTATTGTTTTCTTCTAAATTCTGTTACTGCGTTTTGTGTACAAGTACAGTTATCTACATTTTCTTTCTAAGCGCTCTGAATCAGCGTTCTTGTCGCAGTACAATGACACGTTAATAAAATATAATCTATTCCAGTAGAAGCCATCTTGTCTCCCCAAGGTGCTACAGAGTCAGAAGCGCTTTGTTTTGTATAGAATTCCTGTGTCACAGTACGTGCTTCGAAGCCGGTAAAGGGAATTTCTGGGCCTGCGTTTGCAGTAACAGTCATACGCGTCTGGACACGCTGTGTTTCTCACACCTTTTCTTGAGCCGCGACCCCATACTAGACCAACAATTCTTTCACGCGACGCCACGAGAAAAAAAAAAGGGGGGGGGGGGATAAATGCGAAATAAATAACCACGATTCAGTACAACGAATATAGCATTTTAATTATTTGAATAAACTAAGAAGAACACTAATCTTGGTAATTAACCAACTTAATGCACAAATTCTTGTTTTATAATAAGTTTATTATGTGTCTCTACATGTTTCGAGCATTGTTGTGCTCATAAACAGAAGGTCAAATTGTATTTTACAGCGTCTGGTATCATCACACTCTGTAGGTGGCCGTCCGGTGCACTGGTTCAACCAGTGCACCGGACGGCCACCTACAGAGTGTGATGATACCAGACGCTGTAAAATACAATTTTGATCTCCTGATGATGAGAACACAGTACTCGAAACATGTAGAGACATAAAATTAACTTATTATAAAACAAGAATTTGTGCATTAAGTTGGTTAATTACCAAGATAATACTGAAATGCACAGTCAGCAAACCATAAAAAAAAGAAATAAGATGACCACGTGTGCATTCATACGTATAAGGAAATCTTTCAAAGGGAGAAAAGTCGCATTTAAAAATCTAGCAAATCCGTAAAAATGTATAATAGTGTACATGTTACTTGAAAACAGCCTGTCTAATTTTTTTTTTTTTTTTTTTAATTCTTCAAAATAGCTGTTGTATCCTTTAAAATCAGCATCTTAAATCATGATCCGGCTTTCATCGGTTCTGTAAATATGTCTCTGCGTTTTGACGGTGCTGAGCAGCCACACTTACACAAACATGTTTCAGTGAAGAGCATTAATACTTCCATTGCTTCCTGTTACCAGGTTCATTTTCGTTTCTTATATTCGAACTTAGTGCGCCGCGGGACTTTGTATTTTTTTAAACAAAGCTGTAACATAGTTTGTTGCATTTTTTTGAGTTTTGATAAATTGCTCTACAAGTTTATTAACTTTCGTAAAATCATGATAATCTATGTTTCATGATACTCTCAGAAGAGATTCGTGACCCAAATTTGGTTCACGAAACACTTGCTTAGAACGACGTGTGTCGCAGTCTCAAGGTGAGGGACCAAATTTATTTATTTAGCAGGTTGTTCGACGTTTCTACATCTTCCTGCTCCCATTTGACAATTATCTTATCTTTTCCTTCCATTTGTCTCTTTCATTCCAGTCTTCTTCTATTAACCCCTTTTCCCCCATCACTCCTCTAATCCCTTCCGCCCAGGTAGCTTTAGGTCTTCCTCGTTTTCTTCTTCCTGGTGGGCTCCATTTCATAACTTTTTTGTTAGTCTCCCCTCTTCCATTCTCTGAACATGTCCATACAATTTTAGTTTTTTAGTCTTAAGATCGTCTAAAAGAGATCTTGTTACATTCATTTTTTGTTTAACAATACTGTTCCTAATTTTGTCTTTTCTGGAAATTCGAGCCGATCTTCGCCAAAAGTCCATTTCTGTGGAATTCAGTTTTGATACAGTTTTTACTTTTAAACACCATGTTTCTGCTGCATATGTCATTTTACTTTTAACTATTGCATGATAAATATGAGTCTTTGTTTTGGGGGTCACATCACGGTCCTACAAAAGAGACCAAATTTCACCAATGATAATTTTCATTTTTCTTATTTTAATGTTGAGGGTTTTGGTGGGAGAAGGAAAGGCGGCATATATTGTCATTGTATTTAGTCCTTATTCTGGCTTCGAAGCCCTGTACTTCAGCGGCAATCCCACAAAGACACGTGTTGCGCAAAATGCACTTACAATGCTACTTCCAAGCCACTCATTTTTAATAGCTTAGCGCTCGCGTAGATTAAAGGCGCTAAATCGGGCTAATGTGCACGCTCTCTATCAACACACCGATTTATTGCCTGAGGCTTTGCTGTTCATTGTCACGATCACGAACCGAACCACAAGTTACGCTTTCTGCACACAGCACGTTTTTAGACTCAAAACCCTATTCTCAAGTGACAGATGTACGGTACGTAGTACAAATTAATTAGTTCTGTATTACAAGGAAGCGTTAGAAGAGACAGGACGTTTGAAAAGCGGCCAACAGACTTTCCCTCGAAAAGAACAGGCAGACATATTTTGAAAGTATTGGTGACATAAATTTTCCATCATATGATCACGTCTATAATGAATGGCAGTGCTAATGGCAGTTAAAATTTACACGATACCTGTGTCTCTGAATAATGTCCACTGGAATATACTCCTCTCCCAGTATTGCGCATCCTCGCCATGTTTTAAATTTAACATATGAAGTTTTCAGGAAAAGATTATAGACATACGAGATAATTTGTCCTTCTTTGTAGTTGTGTAGCGACGAAATACATACTGGATAATATATTTGGCGAATATATTTGCACGTAGTTTGCTTCGCGAATTGCTTTGCACGACCTCATCTGAACCACCAAGAAAACAAATATGAAGGAAGAGAACTAGGAAAAGTGGGGAGTTATATATTATATAGAATAGCCAAATTACTCTTCTTTGGTAGGTGTGAACTTAAAACAGCAAGAATGATTTCAAGACACTAATTCAACAAAGTGCGCTAACTTGTTCCTTAGCTATAATATTTTTCATTCCATGCACTGTAAATGATTTTCAAATATTTACAGCACCAACAAAATCTCAGTTCCAATCCTATGTATTTTACTCCTAATTGGCTCCTACATATTTCAACTTAACTGCCATCACGAGGGAGGTAAACAATGTTAGCTCCCTGATGATGGCTGTTAAGCCGAAATATGCAGGAGCTAATTATGAGTAAAATACATAATAGTGGGGCTGTGACTTTGTTGGTGCTGTAAGGATTTGTTTCCTAGATATTCATAATATAACACTCAACTTTCCAACATGTTTGGTCCCCAAGGGACTCACAACAAATTAATACAGCATGAAACCAAATTAGCCACTGTTGCAGACAGCTGGCATGATTTAAAAGTGTAAACGGTTAAAATATATACATTTATGTGTATGACAGTTGTATGAATGTGATGGATGTGGACATACAGAACCTTGGGAGCAGCCCACGTACTTTTCGTTAAGTATGTGGGATGCACGGAATGATCACCTCAAAGTAACAATGACATTGCTAATTTCTGCTCGTATATCACAGACACAGCAATCCCTATACGGGCCTATTACAGGTCCATGGGGCTCCAGGAGGTTTAGGTGACCAGATTTCCAAAAAAAATAAATCGGCATTTGACAGTAATAAGGTTGTCAGCCCTATGTACCGACCGCCTTTACCCCCCAGGAAATACCACTGGTACTCATTTTTGGTCGAGGCTGAGTCTCCTTTAGGGCCATAGAGCGGTCAGAAGGATTATGTTAATAAAAAATTCCAATTACATTATCAGGGAATCGAAATCGCGACCTACCGGCTTATAGCTTTGTGCCTCAAACAACTGATCCACTTAATTTAATAGCTGTAACTGTAAATATTTTACAGTGTGAAGGTGCAGGCAGGTTTCGTAAATTCCAGGAAGTACGAGTATGTAGACCTACATAACAACAGGACACTAAAACAACGTAACTTTCACATTCAAGTTATTTTGCTGCAATGTACAAACAATTATTTTCATTCACTGTTGCTACCAAATTCCAAAATTTAAAGAATGTGATGTTATACTTTTCCTGCAACTTCACAGCCATGGAACCTCGCGAGCATTAGTTTTGTGAATATTAAGACGACTGCTTTCTTCAGTAAACCTTACATGGTAGCTGGGGAAGAAGTTTCCGTGGACATGATCACTTTCTTTCTTTTACGTGACATTCCATCTACCTCTTACAAAAGACGTCTCAGACTACATGAAAGAAATGGTAATAACAGAAGGGCTTCAAGGGCACACCAACCAAAATTCCACGGGGGAAGTTCCATCTTAAGAAGTCTATATTTTTTGGCCATGCCGCCACATTGCTCAATACCAAACACTGGATCAAAGCAGGCAGAGTTGGGAGTTATTGGAGGTAGACATTTTGGGAGGCCGAAGGCAGTTAACGGGCCGAAGAATCATAGGAAAAGGAGAAAATATTTGTTCAGCTAAACACGAAATACCGCGACCTTCATTGATTTCAGATTTCTCTAATATATTCATCATGTATCGCAAATGGAGCCTACCCTAAATGCAAGGATCCAAGTCCCAAACTGTGTGATGTCCATATGACATCCGTATGACCTGTGTATGATATAAACATTTTGATGCGTTAGTTCTTACAGGCGAAGAGTTGCTAGTCGCATCCCTGACACAAAAATATTAGGACCACCCCTTTTCGGCTGCAAGAAATTTATTTTCCAATATATCCTTAGCTATGCTCCACATCTGGAAGCCTGATTGTTCACCGCAAAGTGAGGATGATTCATGCCACTCTGACAGGAACCCACTCACCATGGGAAACCAGATTTAATATGAATAATTCATATGAATGTAATTGGCCTGGAACCAGATATAATATGAATAATTGCTATGTATATACACAGCCTGGACTTAATATAAGATGTATTGTATGTTAAATACTATGGAAATGATCTGAAAATGCCTATAAAGAATGAATCTTCTAAAGACTGCTGTTTAGAATGATTTCTCTGTGTCTCACCACTTGTCGTACTAAACTCTGGTCTATTCGCTTCTCTTAGCGTTCCGTTTTTCTCCCTTGTGTTAGAAGGCTTCTAAAAAATTTGGACTCTTGTTTCTTAGATTTATGTAAGTTTTACCGAATAAAATATTATTATCACCCTTAGATAAACACTCAATTATTTTACCAACCACTGCACGTATATAACATATATCAAATTTACACATTAAAACATTAAAAACGCTCCGAAATATTTCGGTCCTAGGACCATCATCTGGGAGCCGCATCGTCCTTGCTAAAGTTACACTATAAAAAGTCACATTAATTTCGCTGTACCAGTTGGGTATTGTGTTTCGTCCTAGGACCGAAACATGTCGGAACGTTTTTAATGTTTTAATATGTAAATTTTATATATGTGCAGTAGTTGGTATGATAATTGAGTAACTCAACAACATGCACGGTGTAACAACGAAAATAACTTAGATAGACACGACATTTTCATCGATAATAAATTCTCAGGCACGATGTTACAATTTTATAAAAAATAATTGTTTCTTCATAGGAAATTTAATTGAGGCTACAGAGCTAATGAATGAACCGTATGATGCAGCGTTCATTTTAAAGTGTTGGGAGTTCCTCGTCAAATCAATGAATCTCCTGCATTTTATATAACTTACTTACTTGTATACTCCATGCAGTAGTCCTGCTTGAGAAGCTGACAGGTTCTCAGCTAGTCAAGAAATTCCCCACATTTTATGGAACCCGAAAGTTCTCTGCCGTCTTCACAAGTGCCCGCCACCAGTCCCTATCCTGAGCCAGCTCGATCCAGTCTATGCTCCACATCCCACTTCCTGAAACTCCATTTTAATATTATTCCCCCATATATGCTAGGTTCTTCCAAGTGCTCTCTTTCTCTCAGGTCTCCCCGCCAAAACCTGTAAAAGACTCACCTCTTCCCCATACGTGCTACATGCCCGCCCATCTGTCACTACGGCATGGCGCGTCCTCAGTTTGGGGATGGAGAAACAGCCTCCAATATGGAGGGTAGTTGCGAATATATTGAATATGCAATCGCGGACAACAGACAAGGGGTGTTCCTCCAACTTGGGGGGTTGGGCGAGGTGCTAACAACTTCTCACTGCAAGAAGTATCATGTTATGAATCTTTCAAACAGAAAGCCTCGGACCTATACAGATGTTGGTCCGAAATAAGCATTCTATAGAAAACTAATTTTTATTATTTTTCACAAAATAGCCCCGCTAATTTTCCTTATCCTAAGCCAGATAAATCCAGCCCAAACCTCCCACACTGTTTCTTTATGACACATTTTAATAATGTCCTCCCAGCTACGCTTCCAGCGACATAAGCGCACTTCAATAACAAAAATAATTCACTAGGTATTTTACAAGTAGAGTTTAAAGTACATTACTGTATTAACACTCGAGTTAAATGTGAAAGTGTGGCGCGAGATGGCAGGGTGTGCACAGTTTTACGTCTATGCCGTTCTACAACGGGACAGGGGTTCGTGCTACCCGTTGTTTGGTGGAAACACGGCTCCCTACTTAATGTGTTGGACAAGAAAAAAATCTGCCACGCCGGAATACAAAGCCTGACTCTTCGGTCATGCAATCCATAGGCGAGTCACTATATTATGTGAGCTGTCCAACTCTTTACTGCTAGCATTTCATAAATAAACCCACTGTTAAATATTATGTCCAGTCTGCGATCTCTATAAATTTCCTTCCAGCCACATTTGAAGCAATAAATATTCCTACTTTAATTGAAAAAGTTCTTTATGATCGTAAATACGAACAAAATTTTGTGTCTTACTTCCGTGCACGGCGCAGAAACGTGTCTATAAATCTACAGGTACGCCTGCTGTATGTTGCAGCCAAATTTATTTACCTGTCCCCCACTCTGATCGGTAAAAACTGTAAGATTTTTCAGGATAGAGCTGAAGAAAATACTTTTTTTTTCTTGTACTTGTTTCATGTAATCTAGTTTAATACTAATTTCTGTTGGCACTTTCAGAATGCTTGAGGGAAAGTTTTGGAGATGGATGGTGAATTTAGAACGCAAGGTAAAATAAGCTTACGCTACAGAACTACGGATTTTAAAGTTATTAGTTGGTTTCTGACTTGTTCTGGTGGTTAAGCTGGTAAAATTCCTGATCGCGGCAGAATTTCCTGGATTTTCCCTTCATTTTCTCATTTCTTCCCCGCAAATGTCGGGATAACAGACCTACTGGCAATTACATCACGACCGTTTCCTTTCACATTCCTTAAATTCATTAAAGTCTTCTCGAGCTGATAGCCGTGTAAAATGTTCAAATACACAATACAATGTTCCCTGGGTAACCCAGACCCCAGTTATCCGGATCCACGGGTGATCCAAACACTTTTGGCCCAGCTGTAGCCCAGTATTTCCGAATGAAATGATTAATATAATAACAATTTGCTTGCTGATTCACATTACAAAATTTCAGTGATATTATTATTATTATTATTATTATGTACTCTTATGTACAGTTTTCCCGCTTTAAGGAGTTTGACTGTAGGATTGCGTATTGTTTTGTTCTATGTTACATACAACAAAACGTGTTCCCTTTTGGTTTGGATTCCAGGGTAATCAGGACCACCCCTCCGCACATATAGTTCGGATAACCGAAGGAATACATGCAACGAAACCCTGACGATGGAAACGATGTGGGCATATGAAACGTTGGCCAACTTGAAACACCTGTAGAGGCCGGTAGTTTCAAAGGATTTTATTAAACTTGGCTGCCTTGAAAGGATATATATATATATATATATATATACACACACACACACACACACACATAAAACAGAGAACTGCGCTCTTCTGGGTTATTACGCAGCGGGAAGTAGTAGTTTCTTACCGATGTTTCGTTACAATCTATCTGTCCCATCCTCAGGTTTCAATAATTCTTGAACCCTGATAATGGGACCGATTGGTTATCCCGAAATGTTGGTAAGAATCTACGACTTCCCGCTTCGTAATAACCCAGAATAGGACAGTTTTCATCTACTTCGCGGCGGAAGCCTGAAATCACGCAATATGTATGAAGCCAATATATTAAAATTTTGTAGCAAGGGAGTCCTTTGGTTTTGCACAACAATAATAATAATAATAATAAACATATACAAGGAAACAGGGGTACAATTGGACAAAAAACACTTGTATGAACATGTGAAAAACCAGTAGAAACAAGCCAAGGAGGCAAGGTAACCATATTGTGGAATCAACAAGTGCAAACTGACAGAACTATTCCCAACAACAAACCAAATGTTATAAGCCGTGATAATGAAAAGGGAACATGTATGTTAATAGACGTTGCAATCTAAGGAGACAGAAATGTCATTGAAAAATAAGCCGACAGAATTCTAAAACATAAAGGCCTTACAGTAGAAATACAGCGCACGTGGAATGTAAAAACAAAGGTGATACCAGTAATAATAGAGGCGACTGAGACTATTTCAAATTCATTCAGAAAATACGTGAGCAACATACCAGGAAATCATGAAGTCAAGGAACTAGAGAAAACAGCCATATTGAGCGCTGCACACATAATTCGGAAAGTAAAAGGTAAAGGTAAAGCAGTCCCGTCAGAGACCTGGAGTGGCCCAGAGGGTTCCAGGACTTTAAGGTTACCAGATTTCATGACAAAGGCACAGGATAGGGGTAAGGTTGTCATTCTTACGGTCCGACCGCCTTTACCCCCAGGAAATGCTTCTGGTACTCATTTCTGTTAGGGGCTGAGTCGGCCCCAGGGCCATAGTGCGATCAGAAGGATTGTATGTAAATGAAAAATTCCAATGACATCAGCTGGAGTCGAACCAGCGACCTTCCGATTTGTAGCATAGCACCTTAACCACTGTGCCACCGCTACTTCGGAAAGTACTAATGTAAAAGTACAATAGATTCAACACTGGAACTAACGATATAAGCACCATGAATATTAACAGCAGAATAGCTGCAACACTGTATTCCCTAGGGACATAGTTTTTCTCAGGAATACAAGTATAAATACCCTTCATAAAGGAGATGATGATGATGATGATGATGATGATGATGACGAAGACAATAGCGTGAATCTTTAGGCAGTGTACACAGTGTATGTAGGAGATTTGTACAAATTATTTTTGTGACTGCACTGTAATTTAGGGCTCGAAAACAACATAAAATTCTTTGACCAGCCACCCATCATCCGGCTACTACGTTAAACCTTGTAGTAGGGTGCCTCTGGAAGTAAGTGAAAAGTCGCTGTGTGTAGTGACAACACTGCTTGGAGAGTCATGGTGTAGTGACAACACTGCTTGGAGAGTCATGGTGTAGTGACAACACTGCTTGGAGAGTCATGGTGTAGTGTAGCACTGCTTGGAGAGTCATG
>Ga0123354_10012610_pt1 | contig 13097 bp, 8 predicted proteins | sample TergutLab28metaG_2_FD_97872 | JGI IMG/M metagenome (GOLD analysis project Ga0123354, IMG submission 97872) | Labiotermes labralis P4 segment gut microbial communities from Petit-Saut dam, French Guiana - Lab288 P4 | ecosystem: Host-associated > Arthropoda: Insects > Digestive system > Gut ...
CCTGTTAATATAATGGAATTATTTTGTGAATGTTTTTAAAATGACTTTAGCAAGGAACAACGTAGCTCCCTGAGGATGATCTTAGGATCGAAACATGTCGGAGCGATTTTAAGTGTTTTAATGGGAAATTTTATGTAGTGCATTTGTTGGTTAATAATTAAAGTATTTCGTGTCTTTTTTCAATAGTAAAGATAATTGATGCTAGGAACTGCAATTTTTCCCTGAATATCTATCGTCTTGGGTAACTTCAGAATATTGAACTGGGATTAGACCATTCTATATGACGGTGGTAAAGACATCAATATAGACTAGTATATGATGATACGTTGTTCTGCCGAAAGTTATGGTGGTAGAATGACATCCACTGACATCCACTGTTCTACTGAAAATAACTAATAGAGGAAGGCATGTAACATAATATTCTAATGAAAATTTTCCAGCCAGGTGGCCTTGAATGACATGCTGTTGTACTGAAGGGCACACGCAGCTGTAGAAGATTACAGCACTGACGTGGAGAAGAAGATCAATTAATAAAAGTAATGTCTATATTTATGGCCTTAAAATGGCACTTAAAACAAACTCGATGCTGTGGGACTTGGCAACTGAAAGAAGGAGAAGTCGCAAACAAAATCTACAGAACTACGACATAAGGAAGAATATCGAGAAGAGATGGAAGAACAACATCAAAAACGATCTCGGCGGCTTTGGGAGTGCCTTGGTCGAAGAAAGCGAGACTGTCGTAGGAAGAGATCTTGGCTGCAGCCAAAGATCATTTTGCTTACGAATTTAGTGCTCGAAGTCCATGTCTTCCCACGAAGACGTGTGATGGATTGCCTGTATCCTTCTAAGGGTCAACGCTATTTCAACAGCCGAGGTTAGATGGGTCTAATTGAACCACAGGGACAAAGAAGATTCTGTAAACATTTGTGGCACTGTGTGATTCATTACATGAGTAAGACGTCGGTCAATGTCCGCGGCTTGAAGTAGATTTAATATAGACATACATAGCGTTTCGAAAGGTGGCTGTAGGCCCGTCTTCACAAAACTGGTTGTCATTATACCTACATTCTTCTTCTGTTAATTCTTATTTTACTTTACGGTTTGTGATTGTTAATGGGAACGAACCTGGGACCATTTACATACTAGGCGAACTCGTCTACTGGATCAATTAATGGTGACAGCCGTGATTATTAGATCGTCTTGGACGGTTGGTTGCAAAGTTGTCGAGCGTGAAGTGAAGGACACGAATTTGTATATCATCCACTGGTTTGTGTCCGGAATTGATAAATTGAATCGGTTAGAAATCGAGTTGTAGTGATCAGCATTCTCTCCGCATACGGTTTGGAATCTCAATTTTGTCGGTTATAATGATTGACAATCGTGTGAAAGGGGTGAAGCATTTAAACAGGACACAGTACGTAGGTATCTGCATGTTCCTTCTCTGTCTGTTGTCGACCCAAGATCGCAGGACACTGCTTTCTGTAGTCCACAGCCGCCACTACGACCATGTCACGTGATATGCCATCGTCACGATCAATACAAGTGTGTGCGGGTGAGGGCATTCTTCTTCTGGATGTAAAAACAAGTCCGTCAGATATCCACCTCCCATATGTGATTCAGTCTGGTGTTCCTAGACTGATAACTGACCTATTACTCACGGGACAGATACAGGCCCACCGCAGGGATTAGCTTCACTGCTACAGAAGTCTGATTCCGATATACAGGTTTGTTGTGTAAAAATGTTACATAGACGAACAGGTACAGACACAAACGGATAACATCATGATCTCTTCAGCCTACTCTCTAACTTTAAGGAAGGAAAGTGAGCTAAAATGTAGTTTCTGTAGGCGGTATAAGGACGACTAATACAAGAATACAAACCTAGGTGACCAGAGGTGGGCAGTGGGGAATCTCTTGAGCCTTAGATTCAGAAACAACTCAGGTTGCTGACCTATTCGATAACTGATATTATCGAAGCGTGGAAACAGTATAATTTGAAATGCAGATGATCAAGGGAATATCAAGAAATATGAAACATCCTTGTGATTCCTTACGGGACAACATATTATATGGGATGTGGCGTTCTTTTCTTCCTCTCATACAGTAACCGTTGTGTTTTACTTTACGAAGCTGTCCATCCATCCTATCGTTCACCTTAAAATACCGCCTCGACATTGGGGCTCAAAACAGGAATAGTAAAAGAACGAAAACAACCTCTATTGATTCCTGTCCTCACATCCTTTGTACATGATGTTCGAGCTGTTGCTTTCTGTCTCTGCCGGTTCTTAAAAGTTCTTTCATGCATTGCTTCAGAGTTCAGCCCTGCTGTCATACTGTCTTTTATAAATCTGTTTATGCTTTGGAATACAGAGGCAACGTGAAATTTTTCTTTTTTTGTTTTGTTTTCTTCTTTGTTCCTTTTAGCGACGGCCATTGAGTTTATGTTGCTATTAGAGATGGATGCTGGTTCGAGGATTAAAAGTTGGCGTGAAGTAGTCATGGAATTGTCTTGAGCGTTCGCCGGTCTTTGAAAGGACAGAAAGAGAGCTATGAAAGCGAAACAGATATTTGAGCCTGATGTCACACACTACTTCCGGTGGGAAGAATTATTATTATTATTATTAAATACCTAAAATATGAAACAAAAACTCACGGGAACTAATGCGAGAAGGCAAGTCGATGTGATAGTGTGTATATCTAATACAAAACAACTGCACCAAGGCCAAATGACATACAGTCTGTAATCCGTAAGTATGAAGACTGTAAACTAGTGGTTGAAAACTTCCTTGCATTTGTAATGTGGAGGCATTTGTGTTGCATTAAGTTCCGTAAGTTAACGAAGGACGCCGGTCCCGCTGGCCGCGCGGTCCAAGGCGTAGGTCTACGGCCGCTCGCCTGTTGGGGTTGTGGGTTCGAATCCCACCGGGGTCATGGACGTTTGTCTGTTGTGAGTGTTGTGTGTTGTCAGGTAGAGGTCTCTGCGACGATATGATCACTCGTCCAGAGTAGTCCTCCGACTGTGGTGCGTCGTTGTGTGTGATCTAGAAACCTCGTGAATGAGGAGGCCCTGGCCCACTGGGGGCTGTCGCACCAATAACAAACAAAAGTAACTAAGGACCATCTCTCAGAATGGAAGGTAATTTTTACAGTACCAAATTTCTGTGACCATAAAGTGCTCCGATTCGTACCTTTTTCATCCCTTATCATCCCAGTACAATTGCTTGATGAACACCGCGACACGAAGAACCCCCACCATACGATATACATCAAATAACTATTTATGACTATAAATTACCTTACTCGGAAAAGCTAGCCACACAACCAATTCGATCTGACCACACGAACTTAAACTTCTGTTCGAATGAGCTAAAATTACAGTTTTTATTTGCACTTTGCTGTAACAGTGACATAAGTTTCGGGAAGAACATCATGGCACGCCTCGTCCTTTAAATGCACTGACATTGAGGAACTTCCAGGTTTTCATTGTCCTGAAAAAGGGTAACTATACTAAATTACATACACACGCAACTATTTACAGTGTGTAATTCCAGTGGCTGAAGTCTGCCAGGATTCGCAGCAGAGTTTCTCATTATCGCCACGCTTCTATTACGTGATGTGTATAAAAACGCTTTACACAAAATCTGCACTGACCTATACATTTGTTGCGCTCGTATAATATTCTGCAACGTTTGTATCAAACATTTGAGTGCCTGTGTGCGTGCACGGCCGAACTCGAACCTGTCTACAGGATGTAATAATGTATGAAAAACATGATTTGGACTCATCTTAACAGCCAGATGGTCGTTAATGATATTGCAGCATGCATCTACCCAATAGGCATCGTATAGAGCAATGGTACATCGCGTGCTGGTGAAATAAGTCTACAGGAGGTCTAATTACAGTCGTCTGATAAATGCTACTTCTGTTTTGTGTGAATAATAGACTTTATTTAGCTCTGCATTTTACCGTTTCTCACGACGGAACAAGCGCAGTAGACGCGAGTCTGTTAGCTTACGTAATGAGCATCAGGAATTAAGGCGTCTACAGGAATATCCGGCGGAAGGCTGAGTTCTGCATAAGGTATGTTTATGCTGTGTGTCTGTAACCGTTGTGCTAATTATATGAAGTGAACACGTGATATATTTGTCAAAGAAAACTACTGGATATGCAGTATAAACTTTTTGAACACTGACGATGTCGCCTGCGGCACCCGAGGGATAGGAAGACAGTGGCAACTACAGTCCTTCTGAACGCAGCAAGGAAAAGAGAACTTGCAATCCTTCATGCTGTGAATCGGATCTTTGCTCTCTTAAGTCATTTGAGATATTACGACTCTAGCTTTGTTGAGGCTGAAATGAAGTATGGTAAATAAAGAGGCAATGGCTAACAGCTCTTAATCACATATTATTTTTCAAGGCAACAGGCAAACGTGGTACAGAGTTTCTTGATGCAGCGAACTGAAGTAGATTTTTTAAAATTTCATTTAACGAAGTCAGTTGCCAAGAATGTATAATTTCGATGGTAGAGGAATAAAATGTAAGTATACCACATTGGTACAGTGACAGTAACAGCGCAAAAACCGACAGTACGCGGAGAGACACCCGTCCCAGTGCCACTTTGTCCTCTACAAATCCCACATGGTCTGCGCTGTCAGCTAACTCGAGTCTCCGCGCTGAGGGGCCGGTGACTAACGGCTTGCGCCATGGCACGGCTCCAAATGATTTTTGATTGTCATAGTAGGTGTGAGATTGCAGCTTAAGGTTACCGAACTTGAAACTGTCGTTTCTCTCATTTACAAACGATACATTATCTGCGTGTTTCCGAAAACATAAATGAGTGCTGTAGCAAGTTTGTTGACGTTAAAGGTCCTTAGTTGATACGCATGCAGACTATTAGAATTCGTAAGTCGTATTTTTTTTTCCTGTACGGTACGTCTATGCAGTGATTACACCAAAGTTTCCAACACAAATTTTCACCAGTAATTCACTATATCGGGAAGCAACGAAGGTGCCTAAGTTTTATCACGTTCAAAACATGTTCTAATCTTTACGTTGTCTACCTTGGGTATTTAAAATTGACACAGGCAAGTGAAGAACAGATGACGGGATGGAGTGAAAGGTGAAGGAAAAGGCATGAAACGAGTTACTCTTACCCTTACGTCGCGGTATGGGTCAACCGAATATCCAGGTGTTGTATCTGATTTGAAAATGACACTTACTCAGTCAGTCAGTCGGTCAGTGGAAGTTTAAACAAAAAGCAACGTTTCAGTGCTCGCAACACATACAAAACCTTTCAATACAAATGATCAGTACCGCCTGTATATTATGTTCTGTGGCGCTACAGCCCATTTCGAGCCTAGGCCGTTTCACTGTTGAGGTTTCTAGATCACACACAATTAGACACAAACACACACACACGCGCGCGCGCGCGCGGTAGGAGTCCACTGAAAGAGTGATCGGCTGGTCGCAGAGGCCGCTTACCTACACACCACACAAAAAAACAAGAGACGAACATTCTTGCCCGCAGCGGGATTCGGGCCCACGGCCCCAGCAAACAAGCGGCTTCAGACATCCGACATAGACTGCACTGCCATCGGCATCGGCAAGGACTTTTATATAGGCTAGTTGAATCACAGGCCTGTTACTGATAAATATTCACATATGGTTTAGAATGCCGATGTATGTAACATTGCAAAACAATGTTTATATTATTTCAGAATTTTAGTATCCCTTTGATATGAATCGAACACTGTTCCAGATTCTAAGCCTTCCGTCTTGTTCCATGAATTTAACCGAAGTCTGCTAGGTAGTTGCCCTTTCGAAATAATTCATTCAGGAGCCATGCATGCTTAACAGTAAAACAGGCACACTCTGCGCAGTATTTTAGCAGTGAGTGGTTTTAGTTGCGCTAGAGCCCTGAAATTCATTTTCAGCATACTTTTCTTCTTATGAAGAAAAAGAGTAGGCCTCTGAGATCACGACGCGTGATTATATTCTCCCGTTTCAACTCTTCAACAAGTTAACCGATTCTTACGGAACTTTATATGAACACTGTGTGCCAGGAGGACACTTCTACGAGTAATTATACATACTGACTGTGGAGTTTGCAATTGACCTTGAAAGTGATTTGCACTGGGTAAAGGCGAAAGTCCCTTGTTTGTGAACAGTAATCTATGTATTCCAGTTAAAAATGTATTTGGCTGAAACAGAGTCGTGTTTTGTGCCTTTGACTTAATACAGTTATTTGCGGAAGCGTTTCGTATGGTTAGAGCTGTGCATAAATTTGATTTTAGGCATGTTTTAAACGAAAAAATAAAACCCACATCTTGCAGTGGTAGACACTCGTGTTTAGAAAGGATCTATACGCTTTCCCCCAGTCGTCGCGAGTGTTACGGAACTCTAAACCGAGATGTGCTGGTCAACTGCTTGCTCACGAGTGATATTTCTACAGATAATGACTTTGGAGTTTGTAGTTGATCTTGGCAGTGGTTTGCGCAACGGAACACCTAATAATTGGCGCCCCATGGAAGGATGGTCAAACAGTGACAGAGAGTCATATTTTAAACAAAAACTCCATATTTTCCCCTGATCGTCGCTGCTAGTGTTAACGGACTCAACCCACGCTGTACAGGTCAGCTGCATTCTCTTGAGTAAACGACATTAATTCCTTGCGTTGAGTAATAACGACATGGCAGACGCGCGAACTTTTAAAGCTTAGGCGACTGTATGTCGAGTCCTAACATTACGTAGGATAATAGCATCTGGAGTAATAGGAGCATATTGTTTGTAGAATGTAAAGTGACATGGTAGTCATGGGGACGCTTTCTTCGTCTTTAGGTTTGATGGCGCTAACTCGTGAATCAATAAACCCATGCAAGTGAAATTTAGTATGCTGATACACCATAAACGTAACCACATGGCTGAAAAATAGGCAACAGTCACAAATGAACCTGGTGTTTATAGAAGGCTATAAGGCTAATGATTAATACCACACAGAACGCGGAGAATCCTTAGCGGCCTTGGTGCCTGAAGCATTGTTCTTCCCTCGAGTCTTCAGTTTTCATCCCTCATCCCTTCATTTTCCAACCGTGCCTTTCGAAGGAGGGGTTGGATTGATTATTCTAGAGAAGAATCCTGTCCAATGGTTAGGTGAGGGTGGTGGTGAAAGGGGTGGATGTACAAAAAGAAATCGATGCTGGAGTACAGGAAGACTAGACTGACTGTATATGTCCAACAGCTGGATGGTCGCTAACAAAACACTTCCTATCAGTAACGCGTTAATGTGCGGGGAAACGCGAGAATGGCCGTGTTTTTGAGAAGTACGTAACCGCAAAAGTTGGACTAGTTTTTCGGCGAAACGGTCTTGTTAAATGTAACTCTTCTATTGAGGCAAATATGAACCTAGGCTTACACAGTTTATTCAAGACTAGAAGCTTACTCCAAACATAATTACATATTAATTACGTATTTAAATGCGTCATTGAAGATTTCGTCTTTCAGCAATACTAGTGTTTTGGACAGTGTCATTTGTCTTGCGTTTGTTGTACCACTGGGTTTCAAAAGGTCAGCCTGTTACCGTTTTCAGGTGAAAAGAGAGGGGATGGGAAGAAGGACGCTAATATGGCGGGCCTGTTACTGGACCAAGGATACCGAGCTCTTCCAAACAGGCCATTTACTGGACCAAGGATACCTAGCTCTTTCAAACGGGCCAGTTACCGGACCAAGGATACCTAGCTCTATCAAACAGGGCAGTTAATGGACCAACGATACCGAGCTCTTTCAAACAGGCCATTTACTGGAACAAGGAAACCTAGCTAATTCAAACAGGCCAGTTACTGGACCAAGGATAACGAGCTCTTTCAAACGGGCCAGTTACTGGACCAAGGATACCGAGCTCTTTCAAACAGGCCATTTACTGTACCAAGGATACCTAGTTCTTTCAAACGGGCCAGTTACTGGACCAAGGATACCTAGCTCTATCAAACAGGCCAGTTAATGGACCAAGGATACCTAGCTAATTCAAACAGGCCATTTACTGGACCAAGGATACCTAGCTAATTCAAACGGGCCAATTACTGGACCACGGATAACGAGCTCTTTCAAACAGGCCATTTACTGGACCAAGGATGCCTAGCTAATTCAAACAGGCCAGTTAATGGACCAAGGATACCTAGCTCTTTCAAACGGGCCAGTTACTGGACCAAGGATACCTAGCTTTTCAAACAGGCCAGTTAATGGACCAAGGATACCGAGCTCTTTCAAACAGGCCAGTTACTGGAGCAAGGATACCTAGCTAATTCAAACGGGCCCTTACTGGACCAAGGATACCTAGCTAATTCAAATGGGCCAGTTGCTGGACCCAGGATACCTAGCTCTATCAAACAGGCCTTTAAATGGACCAAGGATACCGAGCTAATTCAAACGGGCCAGTTACTGGACCAAGGATACCTAGTTCTTTCAAACAGGCCAGTTAATGGACAAAGGAAACCTAGCTCTTTCAAACAGATCATTTACTGGAGCAAGGAAACCTAGCTAATGCAAACGGGCCAGTTACTGGACCAAGGATAACGAGTTCTTTCAAACAGGCCATTTACTGGACCAAGGATACCTAGCTAATTCAAACGGGCCATTTACTGGACCAAGGATACCTAGCTAATTCAAACGGGCCATTTACTGGACCAAGGATACCTAGATAATTCAAACGGACCAGTTACTGGACCAAGGATAACGAGCTCTTTCAAACAGGCCATTTACTGGACCAAGGATGCCAAGCTAATTCAAACGGGCCAGTTACAGGACCAAGGATACCTAGCTAATTCAAACGGGCTAGTTACTGGACCAAGGATACCTAGCTAATACAAACGGGCCAGTTACTGGACCAAGGATACCTAGATAATTCAAACAGGCCATTTACTGGACCAAGGATACCTAGCTAATTCAAACGGGCCAATTACTGGACCAAGGATAACGAGCTCTTTCAAACAGGCCATTTACTGGACCAAGGATACCTAGCCAATTCAAACGGACCAGTTACTGGACCAAGGATACCTAGCTAATTCAAACGGGCCAGTTACTGGACCAAGGATACCTAGCTAATTCAAACGGGCCAGTTACTGGACCAAGGATAACGAGCTCTTTATACAGGCCAGTTACTGGACCAAGGATACCTAGCTAATTCAGACGGGCCAGTTACTGGAACAAGGGTACCGAGTTCTTTCAAACGGGTCAGTTACTGGACCAAGGATACCTAGCTCTATCAAACGGGCCAGTTAATGGCCCAAGGATACCGAGATCTTTCAACGGGCCCAGCAGTTCGTAATTCCCATCCCCAATGTTCACCTGAAGACGGAAAAAGACCAGATTTTCGAAATCACATGGTACACAATGAACCGAAGGCGTAAAGCACTCGTCAAACTTGTTGCGGTATACCATTATCAGAACCCTTTAAATATGACGTACGATTTCGGTGGTTCCTGCAGACATTGATTCCAAAGAGGCAACCATATTGGGCCTGTAAAATGAAAGACAATTCCTTAGCCATTTACCTTAGAATTTGCAGTTTTATTTCCGTAATCCCAAGCAACGACAACAGGCGGCCTAGTGCACATAAGCATCCTTACGATTTTCCATAGCAGTATACTTTTTGCCCAGAACCTTCAAATAAGGCACACGAAAGGACGGACTCTGAATTAATCAACATTTTAGACTATAGAAATTAATGGGGTTGTGATAGTACTTTCACGATAGGGCACAACCTCCTCCTTCGCTTTCGTCATCACATTTCCTTTGGTACTGTACGCAGCTGAAATGACATCTTCAGCAGTCTAGAGTCTACCAAAGAGTAGATACGGCACGCTGACAGAGTACAATCAGACTAATTTGGAAAATTAGTGATGAAGTACAGACCAAATGGAATAAGAAATAAAGGGCCAGCAACGGGACCAGTTCCTTGATAGTTGGCTGGTGGAGGTAATGGTAATGGTGTTGGTGCACAGACGGAAACAGGTGATATACGTATGTGTTAACACTGTTGAATAGGTCTACTTAAATCCAAGAAAAACTAGGAACAAATTACAAAGAAATGCAGATATTCTGTGTCTAAGCACCAATATATGAGCGGTGTAGGTTAGAACGCACAGTTTCTCGACTGTTAATGTTGTAAACGTAAAGTTAACTGTATACAGTATAACGTACAGGCCTTGTTTATTATATCTTCCCGGTATTTAATGTTCCGTATTAAAATTACGTAAGTTGTCTGTAGTTGCTGCAGTGCTACTGAACGGTACGTGGTACTGGGTGATCACCGAAAAAATAGCTTATGTGTGGGCCTATTGTACATTTATGTGCTTGTTTGAAAAGCGCTTCCATGTGGCGAATTACGAAGTGTAAGAACTGAGTTAACTCGTAAAGCTTTATTCCAAGTACAGTTCCAAAGGCTGTAACCAAAATGTAACTAAATCTCTGTAATGTATACTTCCCACGCAGCATGTCATCACAGTGTATCAAAAATAAACTATTCAATTTAAAATGTGTGGCCAAAAGGCTTGTACGACTTCCGTCCAGCGTTTTTTTTTCCGACTGACGCAATGTACATAATAAAAGTCTTCATAATAATTCCATGACATACGAACTTCAATCGCTCAAGTAGCCTACAAAAATTCTCCTTTATGCAACCCCATGGCTCGTTACCGTATTTATACACGTCCGTCATTGGTTTCCGTACAGACAGATGAATCCAGTCTACACTATCTTATGCAATATGTCTCTTGTAGCCATTTTAATTGTTTGAAGTTCAGTGGTAACTCAATGTACCACTTACTGTAACATTTCAAGCTCAACGTTTTGCCCACACATCCTACTTGTGTGTTTCTTATATCTATCTTGTCATAAAGAAGAAAGCGATTATTCCCTAAACATTGACTGGTTTTTATAATGGAGACAGTCTGTTCTGTGGTGTGAGAAATTAATTTTTGTATGTAATTTAGCCGAGTTTTAGTCTTCAAACGGTTAATCTACCAACGCCTCCGTTTCCGAAGTGAACTCTTACAAGTTTATCGCACTTCTCTAAATATCTCATCTCCCTTCGTTTGACTACCCTAACAACATACACTAAATTATGACGCTCGTCAGGGACGCCTATAAACATTACGCTTTAACATGTATCACAAAACTGTACATGTATTCTAATCGACACTGGTTATACCATCCTGTTCATGTATTCTAGGCATACTATGTGAGAGGCCAGAGGGTGTGTGTGTACAATGTCGCACCTCAAGGACGCACATGAGCCTACTCAAACGTGCGTCACAATACAAATTATATCGTTATACATTCACATCTTCTACTATCAAAATTTATGATTTGAGTTTTTATTCTTGAATTCTAGATCTTATGTTTGAAATTGACAATATATAGGAATTCAAACACGAAGGAACATAATTGGACTCAAAACATAAGATTTTATTTTAATCAAACTTTCACGTTAATACTTGTTAAAGATTTTATACCTGGTTACTAATTTTGGGATTTTAATTCCAGAACACAAACTACATAACCTACACCAAGGAAAACAAGAAATTATACGTGTTCAAAATGAAGACTAATTAATAACATAGTGAAACTTCTAATTTGGAAAGAAGTACTGTCTTTTATTTTAATTGTTACTCTTCATTATTTAAGGACATATTTAAGATAACTTTACGTAACTTCAGCTTATTCGCACATGCTTCAGTGTAATTGTATTCAGGGAATTAATGACGATGTAAACATAAACTTTATGTAAAGGAATGAGAACTCATTCTTGAAAAAGGTATTGTATATATAAAAATCAATTAATTTTATACGTTTATTTTCATGGTGATACTTGATGACGGCCCCTGTGGCCGAAATGTGTCGCGCGCTCGCGCGTGTATATATATACTAACACAGGATGTCCCAGGAGCTAAGATCACTAATTCGGAATTTAATTCCAGAGCTGATGCTGAGTCAAAAACGTCATATACACACGGGCCCAATTCGCAACGGTTCAGGAGTTTTGAGTTTTTAAAGTACAGTAAGTAAATTAGAAAGGAAAGAGGAGCATTGTGCATTTATTGAGCTGTGTTGTTATATGTACAGTTACAGATTGGCCGTTCAGCACTCAAGCAAACTGTTCGAAGTATCATCCGTCTGCTTGGATGCATTATCTGACTCGTGTGGCCAGAGAACTTGTAACCTTACGCAGCACTGCAGCGTTGTTTATTCTTCCTGCAGCGCTGATAATTGGCTGGAGTAGTTCTGTCATGTTCACCTTGTGTGCATATACCATAAGTTTCATGTAACCCCACACATGATAATCTAATGGGTTCAGATATGGTGAACGTGGTGGCCAATTCTGTGTACCGCCACGACCAATCCATCGATCTTGAACCCGCGGACATGTGTAACAGGTTGGAATTGTGCCGTCGGATTAATTATAACTCCCATATGATTCGTAACATTTTGTTCAACGACAAGGCCCATTTTACGCGCGATGCAGTCAACAATACAAAAAACTCCCATTTATGGGATCATGATAATCCCCACGGAACTTTCGAAAGCAACTACCACCATCGTTTTTCCGTAAACATGTGGTGTGGTGTCATTTTTGACCAACTGATTGGTCCGTACATTTTCCCGCGACGTCTGACAGGTGATGTTTACGCCAACTTTTTGCAAGATGAACTGCCACACTCTTAGCGATTGTTCCTCTAATAACACGACGACAGATCTATTAGCAGCATGACGGAGCGCAGCCTCATTTCAGTCAGATCGTTAGGCAGTATCTGAATCATAAATTCCCAAATCGATGGATTGGTCGTAGCGATGCACAGAATTGGCCACCACGGTCACCGTATCTGAACCCATTAAATTACCGTGTGTGGAGTAACATGAAAGTTATGGTGTCTGCACAAAAGGTGGACATGAGAGAAGAACTACTCCAGCGAATTCTCAGCGCTACAAGAAGCATCAACAACGCTGCAGTGCTGCGTAAGGTTACAAGTTCTCTGGTCACGCGAGTCAGATAATGCATCCAAGCAGACGGAGGACACTTCGAACAGTTTGCTTGAGTGCTGAACG
>Ga0123354_10012612_pt1 | contig 13095 bp, 8 predicted proteins | sample TergutLab28metaG_2_FD_97872 | JGI IMG/M metagenome (GOLD analysis project Ga0123354, IMG submission 97872) | Labiotermes labralis P4 segment gut microbial communities from Petit-Saut dam, French Guiana - Lab288 P4 | ecosystem: Host-associated > Arthropoda: Insects > Digestive system > Gut ...
ACACAATAACGCACCAAGTAGTCGCAAGCTCCTGAAGATGGATGTATTAACATCCGAAACATGTTGAGCAGTAAATTGACATAATAAAGCAAGTGTCATCAAGTTGGTCTATCTTTATTCAAAAATTAATTCAAATAAGTCCAGTGTGAGCCGAGTTGTTCCATGCAGAAGGACGGACGAATGAACAGACAGACATGGTGAAGTTAATAGTCACTTTTCGTAATTTTGCGAACGGGCCTAAAATTATCTTTTTTTTTGTGGTATAAAGTGACCCACAATTTTTGATGTTGCACATACAGTAGGGTAAGACTCAACTGCGGACTTTTTGGTGTTTCACAGAAGATTAAAACTTAATGACATTTCTCTTGTGTTGTTATCTGACACATAACTTTCTCTTTATTTACAAATTACCACAAAACGGGTGTATTGTAAAATTTCCGGTTGAAGGCATGCAATACATTAAAATAATCACAGCGGCGAAACGTTTGATCATCGGTCATATAATGATATGGACTCTTGTACTCAGAGTGGCTCACACAGTAACATCCTGAAGTTTGGCACTTAGTGTGCGGAAAGTTCTGAATATTAAATTACTTTCCTGGATTTAAAGCTGCGCGCCTTAAGAGGGTGGTAAATGTACAGCACGAGAAGTGGGGGGGGGGGAATACATGAGGGTACTGAACTCAGAATCTCGTTTACACAGAATATTTAATTCGTTTAAGATCATTCCTTTATAACACGTAGGCTAACGTGGGTCTAAATCGTAAGCCGAGTTTCTCAAGCATTTTAGCTACTGGACTAAACAGTAGACGACCGTAGAGTCCGGCAACAATTCGCGTCAGTGTTCAGCTCGATTCTAATTACCGCGAATACAAATTTATAACTGTGTATGTTACGTATTTGAACACATTTCCGCCCTGAGTGGTGGCCAACTCAAGGTCACTAACATCATAAAGCCGTAGAGGAATTTATTGTTAATTTTAAAATACAAAACATAATTTATAAAAAAAAGCAGTCATTTTTATTAGAATCATCTTAGTAGGTGAGATCTCATTTCTTTTACAAGTAATATTTGTGTGTGCTTCGAATTTTGTTATTAGCTGTTGAATTGTGTTATGTTGTGTAGTATTTAGTGTTGTTTTGCCTGTTGTTTCGTATGGGTGTGAAACTTGGTCGCTGACATTACGGGAGGAAAGGAAGCTGAGGGTGTTTGAGAACATGGTTTTGAGGAGAATATTTGGACCTAGGAGGGACGAGGTAACGGGGGAGTGGAGGAGATTGCATAACGAGGAGCTAAATGATTTGTGCTCCTCACCCAATATGGTGCGGGTGATAAAATCGAGAAGAATGAGATAGACTGGGCATGTGGCGCGTATGGGTGAGGAGAGGGGGTGTATAGGTTCTTGCTGGGGAAACCGGAGGGTAAGAGACCTGTGGGGAGACCTAGGCGTAGATGGGTGGATAATATTAGGACGGATCTCCAGGAGATGGGATATGGGTATATGGACTGGATTGGGACGGCCCAGGATAGGAATGGGTGGCGGAGGCTTGTGAGTGCGGTAATGAACCTTCGGGTTCCGTGAAATGCGGGGAATTTTTGACTAGCTGCAAACCAGTTAGCTTCTCAAGAAGGACTCTGCACCATGGAGTAAGTAAGTAATTATTTTGTGTTGCTGGTGGTGTAGAAATTTAATTATATCTTAAGAATTGAACTCAAATGACAATTGAAATTAAAATCTATTCGCTCGCTGCTGTCGTTTGGAGCGCGCAACTTTTTTAAAATTCACCTTATATACTCTGCTTTTCTTTTGTTTAATGAGAATTTGGACGTTTCATCACTTGCAAGACCTGTAATCTATTTAACAAATATACATTATTTATCACCATATGTACCTCTTTGCACAGGACGCGCATCCTGTTCAGTTTAATGCTTATTAACGTACCTCAGTTCCAGGTATATCTGATTAAAGAGGATGGATCGTAATACTCATATTCCATTCTGGATTTGAAATTAAAACGTAGGTGTTAATGTATCAACATTTGTTATTTTTATCTCAATTTATTTTCTATGGAGTCAGTTTAACTTACGATGTATCGTTCCTATGTACACCTGCTTCAGCCCCGTGGATCGTTACGGAATAAGCTACTGTCCATTCCTGTTATCGGAGGGCCTGTGAGTAGGACTGCGACTGACCTAACTGGTTGATTACCTAAACTTCAACAGCAGTATTGAGAACGAATGCGTTTCTGTCAGCCAATTACGTGTTCTCATTGGTGGCCTTGAAAATAGAGTAGTTTTTTCTTGTGTTCATGTGTTTTCCTGTTCGATAGCACCAAGACGTCTGCCTTCTTACCAAAAGATTACCCATTTTTTTGTTTACCACTACGTACAGGCATGCACTACAAATTTCGATCCGAATAGGACTGGGCATAAAACTGCCGGATAAAGGGGTAAAGGGGGGGGTTGGGGTGGGGGTAATGTTAAATGCTCACCTTCATCTAGTGCCCAAGTTTAAGGAAGAGAAGATTTATACCACCACAACCAAGTTTCCAGTGGGATTTAGTGCCACTCCCTTGCCTGGTACACGGATTTAGCTAGTTTAGGGTAAGTTCAGTACAGACGCAAAACGATCAGCAAAAAATGTAACAAGGTAGCATACAATTTTGAGGTGCTCCATCCCCGTTGTGTTTATCAAAATAACAAGATCAATTTAATGTCTATATATTGTCAAAAAACAACTATAACTAATGATAGTTTTCCAGACCATGCACCCACCACTGACACAAAAGAGACCTCGGTCCCAAACAAAAAAAACCCTTTCCCCACTCCCTAAAAAGCACCCCACATATGTTGTATAGTTACTCGATAAGTTCATGTACAACCTGAAGATGGCCAACATTAGTAGCCGAAACATGTAGTTGTGCCTAATGCAGTAGATAGCCAATATACTACTAATAAATATAGTTGTGTTTTGACTATATATACACATATTACATTGATCTTGTTGCGGTATCGTACATGTCATAAGATTAGTACAAATGTGACAATATCAGCAAACATGGAACACGATCAAAATAGATCATCAAGTCTGGTGCTGAAAGAGAAAAACAAAACGGAAGTTTCTGAAAAAAAAAGTTTATTATGATTAAACCAACGTTTGTTTAACCGATAATTATCGAAGCCAATATAGAGTACTATCATATTATTTCTGACTTACTCCAATGGGCAGACATCTTCTTGAGAAGGCGACCGGTTTTCAGCTAGTCAAGAAATTCCCCACATTGTGTAGAACCCGAAGGTTCATTTCCGTATTCACAAGAGCCTGCTACATGTCTCTATCCTGAGCCAGATCAATCCAGTCCATGTCCAATCCATCCCACTTCCTGAAGTTTCATCGCATTATCATTCCATCTACGCCTAAGTCACTATTACATCTCTTTTCTCTTTACTTAAAAATGGAAATTTTTTGTTTTTCAACAGTAACATGGTGGCAGATGTCAGTAGTTAGTTTAGGTGTAACAAAGGGTAAAAATTATGACGTTGCAAGCAATTCTACGTCTGGTATTTGATGATTGATGTTTTTTTAATTTATATAATGGATTAATCAAAACTGCTACCTATCCTACTGCTATGCTACAGTCAATTCCTGAGCATAGAAACATGCGAGGGCTCACATTATACAGCCTTCCGTTTGAAACGATATGTAATTTTGTAACTAACAAATGTAACGAGTTTTTCTGTGCAGTAATTGGTAGCAACAGGCCTCCTTGGGGATTCTGAGTTAGTAATGAATAATGGTGGACGGGAATTGATTTCAACCCTATGATCGGCAATTGCCTACTGTTTTCCATGCACTGAAGCAGGAGAATCCTCGAGTATTCTTGCCATTGATCAATACTCTTCCTTCTGTTTTCCTGGCGCATTTGTAACAACACAGAAGAAAGGTATATTAAGTAGCAGAAAACTGCATAACGAGGGGCTTCATAATTTGTAGTTTTTGTAACTAGACGTTTAGCAGTAAACAGTCCGAACCCAAAGTGTTTCCAATATTTGTGTAGTCAATGAGACCGCCAGCATCCTGCGCGGATGGCTCGAAACGGGCCGAAGACAATAGGGCGAGCGACAAGATTAGAACATATTCTAACCATCTGCACTGTCGTAAGACTGACAAACGTGATTTGCCGTGGAGCGAATATCTTGACAGGACACAAGGGCATTTTCTGGGGAACTTTAAGGCTCGAATTCCTGCTATGAGCAAGTGCCGGAGAAATTAACAGTCAGGTTTTCTAATTCCTGAAATTAGTGGTGACAAATTGAATCATGTATTGGAATAAAAGAAAACCATCGACCACAAATCAATATTTTTAGTTATTTAATAATTAATGCAACATGTTTCAGCCTGTATGGCCATCGTCAGGTATTGCAATTATAAAATTCGCATAGGAAGATTAAGAGCGACCGATACAATTTTAGTAATGGTGGCAAGTTTGAAGAATTCATTACTCACCTCGGGGTGCGACGGACATCGCTTGACACCACTAAACCTCGAACACAAGAAGTCACAAGCCTAGAAATGTGAACTAATGAGAAAGATGGACACACCCATCCACGTGGACTTTTAAACACAAAATGGAGAGTTCCAGTAATATGAAGGAACTAATCAGAATCAGTGAGACTCGTACGAATATCACAGTGAGAACTCACGAGAGTCAGAAAACAGTTATTATCGACAGGCAAAGCAGAAAGCTGCAGATTTAGACACTTGGCGGACTATCGTGACGACGGGTTAATCTAGAAGTATTATTGGCTACAAGAATGACGCGTATGACGTTTTAACAGATGTCAGTGACTTGTTTCAGGTAAGTGGGCTTGAAGTGACGTGTGTTATTTATTGGAATATTAAATATTCATCTAAACCAGGATTTCAAGCGACACGCCATCTACATAAATTCCAATATAGAATGTAGACAAATTAAACCTTGATTGAAGGTCGTCTGACTTCGTATTATTTCTCTAGTTAATAAAAGCAAAATCGATTCCAAAAAAAGGGGGTTCACTCGCTGACAAATTTAGAACAAGGCGCCAAAGCTACCCAAAAGGCGAGCTTGAGTATTGCCAGTAAATATAATGACAGTGATCAGATGAAGGAAGATGTTACGGGAGTGCCATGTATAAGACTATGAAGAGAAGACTTGGAAAATTGTATGTCGTCCAACACAACTGTGTCTTTTGTTTACTGTGTGAAGCTGGTTCTATCACTGTTCACTGAAAGGCACTTGTTGTACTATTAATTGGAGTTATATTACGTATTGCCATTCCTCTACAGTGGGCGTACTGTGTTATTTACACTATATGTGTTGTTTACACTATATGCTTGTTCCTTCTGTGTGGTGGTGTCTTCTGCACTGCTGTATATTGCAACTGTTGTCTGATCGTTCCTTGTTGGAAAAAGGTTTCGGGTGGTCCTGAGTTGGGGTGGGTCCTTGTCTTGGCTGGTCGGGGTATTGGTAGGGGATGGGTGGTAGGGCTTATTTTATGGCTATTGGAGTTTTAGCAAGGCATCGAAGATTTTGTTAGGGGCTATGTTAGATTCGTCGTTTAGGTGGTTTTTAATGGAGAATTCTTTGTAAATAAAGTATCTTTCTATAGTGTTGAGGTGGGCTCCCTTAGCTTGGTATTGTAAAATCTGCATTGTTTCATGGATGGGGCCAAATGGGTGTAAATCTTCTAAGGCATGTTTGGCGTAGTTGGTGTTTCTACTGGACTTAAATGCATTTCTATATTCTTTAAATCTCTGTGTGAAGCTTCGTCCCTTCTGCCCTACATACGCCTTATTGCAATCCGAGCATGTTAGTTTGTTGTGTTGGACTACATACAATTTTCCAAGTTTCACACACACACAACGGGGATGACTTACTTCCTATGAAGAGAAGAAAGCCACATAATTTTACTCTGGAAATCTTTATGGAAAAGAGCATTTTGAAGAGTTTAGACGTAGGGTATAATGTATGCATTCGTCTTTCTTAGGATATGGATCAACGCCAAGCGCTTAAAGAAGTAACGAGCCCTTCATTTCCACTTCATATGGTTGCTATCTTGAGTAGCGAAGCATCCACTATTTCTTCAAGAAACACCGTGCTGTTAATCTAAGAAATCTGACATTGCTCTTGCCGTGAATATGAAGCCGATAATATTCAGTTTGTTAAATTCGAACTTTGGCAATAATTTACTTTTCGTATGTGGTTTAGGGCATGTAACAAATGTGCACATATGAACTTGAACGCAAAAATTTCCTGTGTTGCATAGCAGATGAATAACGTTCAGTTCGAAACGGTAAGCTACTTCGTCTAATTTTTAAGATCGGATTCTTTAAGACGCGACATTCTCTGGCATTTAGTTTCCGACAGGAACTCTTCCTTTATCAAACCGCCAATTCACTTACACGCTCGTGCTCACGCTCGCGCGCGCAAGCACGTAAACATTTTCGCTCTTAATGTGAAGTTTTGTTAATGTTCGTATCCCTTTGAAGAGGAAAATTCACTTCCTTTGTACGGTTATCGTCTTATGGCAAAGTTTCCCCGAGGTTTGTGCGGAGCATATGTTCCATAATGTGATCATGTAACTTGTGTTGCCTTATACAATCTCACACATAGACATAAGTCGACGAAAACTTTGGAACGAAGTTACTTCTTACTTCATTTTTCCTTTCCTCTTTTCCAGTTGAATTTCTTGTCGCACAATCTGTATATATTCCCACGGTCTTTTAGAACTTAGCACTTTATTGAATCGGGGGTTAGAAAGGAAAGCGGTAAACACATTCTGGGATCCGTGACTTTCAATGGAATATTTTAAAAATAAATTATACTTATGAAAGAAACAGAAGGTTAAAATAAAAAAAAAATGTGCCTCAGAAGAACAGGGCCTTTGTTGATGAAGTGAAAGTGTTGGAGGTGGGGAAATAGTTTCAGTGAAAGATAAGCAATGTTTCTGGAGCTCACTCTGAATTCAATGCGTACATGTGTGTGTGTGTTTATATATATATATATATATATATATATATATGTGTGTGTGTGTGTGTGTGTGTGTGTGGCCGGGTAGCTCAGTCGGTATAGCGACTAACTACGGGCTGGACGGTCCGGGATCGAACCCCGGTGGGGATGAGATTTTCCGCCCGTCCAGACCGGCCTTGGGGCCCACCCAGCCTCCTGTACAATGGGTACCGGGTCTTTACTGGGGGTAAAATGCAGCCGGGGCGTGTTGCTGACCATTCACCCCCTTCTAGTGCCGCGGTCATGGAAGAGTAGAGCTATACCTCTACACACCCTCTAGGCCACACCGGGCCTCTAAAGGGAACACTTTACATTATATATATATTATATATATATATAGCCCTATTTTATTTCACCGTAAAGTAAGGAAAACATGCAGACATATGGCAAAGAAACCTTCTGAGAAACATCCAAATGGATGACTAAGAATGAGATATAAGAATAACATCTAGACCTTAGAAGTAAACATATGTTGCAAGGGTGGCCTTCAGAGGGAAATGACGCAGATTTGTGTTCTAGTTGTGGACTCTGGTAATACTGGTTTTACAGCGTTAGGTTATGCTGCATCATTTTAATTGCAACTTTACGTTTTACCGGTATTGCATCTTTACGTTACATTACCACAGTGTTGTTTAACAACAATACTTTTATTAATAATGGATCGACTATAATTTTCTGCATAATATGAAAGAATAGCTTACAGTTTTTATACTTCGTTTCATGTCTGACAAAGACAGCTACACGAAGGACGATCGGATGAGTGGGACATAGTAACAAAGGGAAAGGGGAAATGATCACAAAATGTTGGTCGGGAAAAGGAATTAAAAGACCTTTTGGAAATACACGCGTAAATACGAGGGTAATATTGCAATTGATCTTCAATGAAATATATATATATATATATATATGTGTGTGTGTGTGTGTGTGTGTGAGGGGGGAGAGAAAGAGAGAGAGAGAGTCACGGACATTGTATACAGCGTAACGAAACTGCGTGTTGGGGGAATTTCTTGGGATACCTGGGAGAATGTCATCTTGTGAAGAAGACCTCTGATACACGGAACTAGATATTTAACCTTGAAATGAATAAATTTGATTGACTTCTGTAAAATTGAAATGTAACTTTAAAAAATTCATCAAACCTCCTTCCCAATGCCACTCTCATTCAGTCCGTAGTCTGTATTAACACAGGGCCATAGCCCTATCCAAAGCAATGTCTCCCCATAATGCAATCTAGTGCTCCCTCCTCCAATTTCCATTACCCTCTCTTTTCCATAAGGTCATCCAGTAGTTGCTTAAGTCTTCTTCCTCATCTTCCCTTCACTTGTATCCTTCTTTCTATCTTTACTTCAGTAACGTTGCCACTCTGTAGTAAAATAAAATGTATGGCCAAATTCCCATAAGCGCCATACATCGGTGATGTACAATTGAAATGCATAGTAGAAATTGACATGATGAAATAAACAGTAACAACGCCAAGTAAATAGCCAACTGCACTTCTTAACCACATTTATGCCACACGATACACCTCAAAACTACGAATCACAAAGTATGTTTCGTGTTTCAGTTTAGTTGTGTTAACTTTTACCTTTACAGAAATTGGTTATCCACTAGAATTTCTCATACCCTACTCGGAATTCCAGCTCTTGAAGTTATATTACGATACGCCAGATAGGTTTCCTTGTCAATATCGGTTGCCACCATATCCATTAGTTTCACAGTAGGAGGGCCGTGGTAAACCAACGAAACTTACGGTCCCTCAGGGTATCTCGCAGGATCGTGTATCAGCTCTATGAATATCGAAACACTGCGTCCACTCGCTTCCTTTTACTGAACTGTATACCACCAAGAGGGAACAGGAGCACCGAGATTGAACAAAGACTGCTCTGAATTAAAGAAACTTCATAATTTAATTTGAAAAGCTAATGGTGGTGATAAACCACGCTCTGCTGGGATCTGCAATGTTATTTCACCTCTTAGGGCCCGTGTAGATGAGTGTATTGCAAAGGCATAAAAACACCGTTAATTTTTCCAGCCATTGTTTTTCTGAGCCCTGAAGGACTACGGTGGCCAAAAGTGGAGAATGAAACTTCGTATTAATTCGGAAATGGTGGTAAGGAATTTCAGTACTTAGAGAATAGAGTAAAGGTCGCTGACGGTATGTCGTTCATGTCGCCCGCCACATCATTCTGGATCGTTGCAATAAAGGTGTGCAGTCAAAAGCCAGATTTATGGTTATGACTATAGTGGATATACATTATTCTCACATTAAACTTCCTGTAACATCTCTGTGGGGGACCGCGGTAGCACAGTGGTTAAGGTGCTATGTTACAAATCGGAAAGTCGCTGGTTCGATCCTAGCTGCTGTCAGTGGATTTTTTATTGATATAAAATCCTTGCGATCGCACTATGGCCCTGGGGTCGACTCAGCCTCGAACAGAAATGAGTACCAGGAGTATTTCCTGGGGATAAAGGCGGCCGGTGCGTAAGGCTGACAACCTTACCACCATTCTGTGCCGTTGTCACGAAATCTGAGAAACTTAACTTCGTGGAACCCTCTGGGCCTGTCCAGGCCTGTAATGAGAATGCTTTACCTTTTTAACAACTCAGTGTACATAAAATATATTTGATATTGGATTTAATTCCATTAATTGAATAAACTGCACGTTTTTAAACCCAAAAATTATATAAATAAATGAATTTTATATTGTAATGCTCAAGAAACAAATTGGACAATTGAATGACTTTGTACATAAAGATCGAGATTGTGACGTCAATTTATATATTAAGGGGTTACACTCTAATAAAAAACACAAATTAACCGATGGAATCTAGAAGCCATGAAAAAATAAGTATACGAATTTTTGTTTACATATTCTAGTTTTGAAATGTAAGAATGAAATACCAGTTTGTGCACAGAAGATACAACACTGTGGCAAACGTGCATAACTGTACTCCTTTTTGTACAAAGGCGATGTATGACATTGGCAGATGTGCATAAATGTAATGCGTTTTGAACACAGAAAATACAATCCTCTGACAGGCGTTTCTGTACTCCATATTGCGACACCCAAATCGCATTAACCAATCGTGAACAAAGGTGGAGTTGTGTGAAGCACTGTGCAAGCCAGTACGGGCAATATACTTGTCTATGCATGAAAATGGCCATCGTAAAGCGATCAAAGGATGTTAATCAGAATCGTTGATGAATATATTAAACCTGAATTGCACTGGCGTTTTAGAGATTTCCGAATCACACCTCATAAGTATTATAAACATTCGCGAAATGCTCTCTTATCTCTCTAGAGCAGGGCAAAGCCAAAAAGCCTAATTCCTCTTTCTAATTTCAACAAAAGCCATATGGAAACTACAAAACAGGCGACACCGGCACTCTAAATAGAAAGTTCTGCCAGTTTGATGGTAGGGCTGCTAATGGTGCATATAGAAGGGTAGGGGGGGGGTTCCGAATATGCTTTTTTTTGTACAGTTTAATGATTTATACGCATTTTACAACAAGGCTTCTAAAATTAAAATGATCGTACACGTAACGTGCAAGCAATGTAAAGGGTTTCAAATTATGATCATTTCGGCTTTTAATTAAATGCATTTCCAATTGCAATTTAAAATCAAAAGGAAACTCAGAGCCTTCGAACAAATCTGTTTAATATCGGATTAAACAAAAATTACGACTGGCCATGTACAACTGCCGCATGGCCATTCATTTCCTCTCGACTCAGTAGCAGATAGTGAATATAAATTGGGCTGGCCACGATTTACAGTCTAAGCAGGCTTGTGGTCGTGATGCAAATGACCAATCATCCCAGTGATAACAGTGTACGACCAGGGCAATACTGTTCACTGTCCCTTCCCCATTTACAAGTCATTACTGTGCCCTGCTAATGACTAATGCCTATATATTCACTCTGTCTCCCACTAATTACGAGCTAGCAAGTTGATAAGGTGTACTCATCAACCTAATTCATATGCCGGATCAAAAATCTAAATCCCGAATAATCCGTTTAGTCTGTAGCAATTGGAAGGATCCTTACAGATTGTCTTGCCCCAATTACAGTGCATTATACCAAATCCGACCATCTTAATTGGATGCCAACTGGATTTGTAAACAAAAACGAATACAGCGACGCGCCGAGGTGGTTACCAGCAGTACCACGCATTACTATTTTTGTGTTCCTTATTCCGTGCAATTAAGTACACTTTCATTTACGAAGAAAATATCTGGACAACACAACATGTAGGCCTATAGCATAAATATGCTCTGTTTACTCCGACATGTTTCGGCATTCGTGTGTCATCGTCTAGGAGTGCACAACTATATATGTATATGGATACGATATAATGTATTATATTCATTAGGTTTTAAATATATCTAATAGGTTTCAAATATATTGATATGCACCCCCAGATGACGGCCCACGAACCCCGAAACATGTCGGAGTAAACGGAGCATATCAATATTGGGATAGTGTACATATTGTGTAAGGCAGGTGTTGGCTTGGTAAACGGAAGTGCATTACTAGTTTATAAGCCATTAGAAAAATGTAGCAATAAGAGCTATACTTTCAGGAGTTTACAAAGCCATCCGCTGTGTAGGGTATACAAAGACAAAAAGAACTTATTTCACCTGAGAAATTCAAGATCAATAATAGAGGGGATGTGACGTCACACACCTAATCTTTCAGAAACGTGTAGATAGATATTACTGCAGTCTACCGCTCACGAACATTGTCAATCCAGCTTTTCAGTGAGGAAGTAATCGGTTCCAAATTCGACTGGAACAGTCCATTACTATTTATATTAACCCGCTAAACCTGGTGGTTATTTTATGCACCATCAGGTTTAACTACCAAAAATTCTGAATTCTTTAAAACGAGTGCATTTATGTGTTTTGTTTTGTTCTCAGAACAAACAACCATTATTTCCATATTCTGCAATAACTGATTGGTGTTCGTAATAAGGACACAGTATGCTTACTGCGCGGTAAAAACTGAAATCTTTAATATAATTCAGATTAATCTCGATCCTCAGAGGGTCGACAATACATCGTACAGTAATATGCCGAACATAACGGTTGAGCGGGCAGAACTATTCACGTTCGGCAGTCTTGGGTTCAAATATGGGCCCACAGATCGGCCATCATGACTGGGGCCGAGGGGCGTAGCTGCGGGATTAGGTGGACGGAGGGAGTGATGAAGCCACTCTAAGCAGCAGAGTCCAAGGGACGGCAAAATTCACCGCAGAATCGTTATTTAAATGAGGAAAAATTATTTTTTTTTTTTGCATTTCAAAAATTTAAAATTACTGAACCAAATGAAATTCAATAAGTGATTGTGATTTATTTTAGAGTTCATAATTTATGTTCTGACCGATTCCGGGGACCGTGCGGTCGAATGCGTAGGTCTACAGCGGTTTGACTGCTAGGATCGATGGTTCGAATGCCGCTGAGGGCACGGATGTTAACCTCTAGTGTTTATTGTGTGTTGAGGAGGTAGCGGTCACTGCGATGAGTTGATCACTTGTTCAACGGAATTCTACCTAACTGTGAGCAATTTCGAAATCTAAAAAATGAGGCGGCTTAGGCCCGTTTTGGGCTGTTGTGCCACAGAAAACAAGGTGGGGGCGGCCAATGACACTACTCGTCCCGGGCTCCAAAAATCCCAGCTACGCCACTGCTGTGGCCTTTCATATCTTTCTCATTCCATCCACATATGTAGAACTCGTCATGTCGGCCAAACATCGCTTCGGTCTTCATCATTTTCAACCTACCATTCAGTAGCTGCAATAATATTACCCAACATATAATGTGAAATACTGACAGCAGCATGCAACAGTCGGTCAAAAAATACAAAATAAATAAAGCAGAATTCGATTTTCTCCATCAGTTTAAAATCCGGTGCATTCCGTGGCCCCCCCCCCCCCCCCCCCCCCCTATCCCACCCCTCCTCTCAATTACAACTCCCGCATATCTACCCACTTGATTATACATATAAAAAAAAAAAAAAAAAAACACCAAAAAAAAGCAACAGCAGA
>Ga0123354_10012616_pt1 | contig 13091 bp, 15 predicted proteins | sample TergutLab28metaG_2_FD_97872 | JGI IMG/M metagenome (GOLD analysis project Ga0123354, IMG submission 97872) | Labiotermes labralis P4 segment gut microbial communities from Petit-Saut dam, French Guiana - Lab288 P4 | ecosystem: Host-associated > Arthropoda: Insects > Digestive system > Gut ...
GGGCCATAGTGCGATCGGGAGGATTTTATGTCAATGAAAAATCCACTGACACCAGCTGGGATCGAACCAGCGACCTTCTGATTTGTAGCACAGCACCTTAACCACTGTGCTACCGCGGTCCCCAGAATCATCAGTTTTAGAAACTTAAAAGAAATTTGGCATCTCCTGACTAAAAAGGCGTTATCTGAACAAAGATTGTAATTAAAATTAGACAATTAGTGTAAGAGCTGTAAAGTGGAAGAGACACACGAAGGCCCTTTTCATTCCTTCAAAGAGATTAAATTTTGTGTATCAAAGGCGTTACTGAATAAGAATGTCCGTGGGTGAATATGATCATAGACAAATTGAGTTACAACTAATAACTTTACCGTAGCTATGTTCCCTACTACACAGAGCCAGTTGCTGCTGCGGTGACGTTGCAAGTCTATACACGTCAGAACCAGAGCAGCTTATCCTTTTATCCTGACGTTATACTCTTCAACATTTTGCTTTAGTCAAAGTATTGCCATTTCTGTACATTCTGTTATGGAAAAGCGATCTGCCTTCCATATTACTTATATCGATTTGTGTTGTGTTATGTTGTAGGCTATTTGCATATTTATCAGCATACTGCGCTAGAATTCTTTAAAAAGGCGGGCATTGTACGAATACCGTAACAGTGAAGCGCGTTCGCATAACCAATTTTGCAGTGGAAAAACATTAAGTATTAAACAATACCAGTGTATGTGTCCATATCTTGACTTGGTTATCCGGCATTTAATTCGCATCTTTTCTGTGTCTCATTATATTGTCATCTGTGTCTCATTATATTGCCATCTGTGTCTCATTATACTGCCATCTGTGTCTCACCATATTGTCATCTGTGACTCATTATATTGCAATCAGTGTATCATTATATTGCCATCTGTGTCTCATTATATTGTCATCCGTGTCTCATTATATTGCCATCTGTGTCTAATTGTATTGCCATCAGTGTCTCATTATATTGCCATCTGTGTCTCATTATATTGTCATCTTTGTCTCATTATATTGTCATCTGTGTCTCATATTGTCATCTGTGTCTCATTATATTGCCGTCTGTATCTCATTATATTGCCATCTGTGTATCATTATATTGTCATCTGTGTCTCATTATATTATCATCTGTGTCTCATTATATTACCATGTGTGTCTCATTATATTGCCATCTGTGTCTCATTATATTGCCATCTGTGTCTAATTATATTGCCATCTATATCTCATTATATTACCATCTGTGTATCATTATATTGTCATCTGTGTCTCATTATATTGTCATCTGTGTCTCATTATATTGTCATCTGTGTCTCATATTGTCATCTGTGTCTCATTATATTGTCATCTATGTATCAATATATTGTCATCTTTGTCTCATTATATTTTCATCTCTGTCTCATTATATTGCCATCTGTGTCTCATATTGTCATCTGTGTCTCATTATATTGTCATCTGTGTCCTGTCAGGCTGTACCACACTTTTCTCACTTTGATAATAGACACGATTTTCGGAAAAGGTTATTCAACATTAAAAGTATTTTTATGTTTTCTGCAGCTATTTTTGACACAATTGTTAGTCTGAAAATATTCAGTGAAATATTATAATCAATTACCTACATCTTCAGGGGAACGCGGTGGCACAGTGGTTAGGGTGCTTTGCTACAAATCGGAAGGTCGCTGTTTCGATCCCAGCCGGTGTCATTGGAATTTTTCATTGACATAAAATCCTTCCGAGCGCACTACGACCCTACGGTCGACTCAGCCTCTAACAGAAATGAGTACCAGGAGCATTTCCTGGGGGTAAAAGCGGCCGGTGCGTAAGGCTGACAACCTTACCACCATCCTGTGCCGTTGTCATGAAATCTGGGAACCTTAACTTCCTGGAACCCTCTGGGTCTCTCCAGACCTGCAACGGGACTGCTTTACCTTTTACCTACATCTTTATACAAAGTACCCGTTATTCTTATCAGATTTTAATAAAACTTGAATTTTCACGTTGGATTTTAGGAAAATACCCTAATATAAAATTTCATGAGAATCAGTCCAATGGGAACCCAGTTGTTTCACGCGGACGGACAGACAGACGTACGAAGCTAATGGTCGTTTTTTCGCAATTTTGCAGACCGTATGATAGAGCAACTGTGAAGTAATGGTAACAGGTTGATTTTAAGACGTCAGTATGTCTTTCCTGTGTGTTATAACATCACGAATAAACGCATGAAATTCAGACATCTCTGATTGGTGCAGTTCAGTGTGCAGCTGAGAGCGTTGCGCTACCTCGGAATATCGGTCATTGTTTACCAGCCCACACGGCGTTACATCCCAGATGAAATGAATGTTCATGAGCACCGCTGTGAGAGCCTAATATCTCGTATATAAGAAGTTATTTCCCATTAAATATTCTCTTCAATGAATTTCAATATTATGTACATACCGACAGGTCAGCCCTTGTTGCACTCAGAGGGGGCAGCACAGGAAACGTAAGGGAAAACACATCCACTGTCTAACCACGAATATGAACACGAAGTTTGATGGCTGTTTGGCCGTGCATCTTTCTCATGAAATAAAGTGAAATCCCAGCTTGATGTAACTAGGTAATTTTATTGATGTATTCTTAGCTCGGCATGTTTCGGGTACATAGCCTATCATCAGGAGCATTAGATGTTGAGTTGAAGCATATGGTTTTCTGCACCGAGTTTTTGGATGGGTGGTGGTCTTGAGAGCCGCTGTGTACAGTGCGGATGGTGCCGTGCGACTCGCACGGCACCATCCGCACCGTACACACGACCTACTCAGCGGCTGTCAAGACCACCACCCATCCAAAAACTCGGTGCAGAAAACCATATGCTGCAATTCAACATCTAATGCTCCTGATGATGGGCGTATGTATCCGAAACATGCCGAGCTAAGAATACATCAATAAAATTGTCTTGTTGCATCAAGCCGGCATTTCACTTTATTTCATGAACACGAAGGTTTAAAAAAGAAGAACTAATAACGTCAGGTAACAAACAACAGGAAGAATAATATAATTGTTAAAATAAAAATGATAAAGATGAAGTAAATAGGTAAATTCTTATAATAAAACCAACGAGAAATTTCGCAAATTTATTTTTGGAATAGGACTCTACATGTTTCGGACAGTATCTTTTTCCATCATGCAGGTTATGCTGACTGCTTACTAGGAAGCAGTGAACATAACCTGTATGACATATACCAATTGCTGTGTGTGGTGATGGACAGAGAAACTGTTCGAAACATGTAGAATTCTATTCCTAAAATAAATTTGAGAAATTAGTGCATCTGGTTGGTTTTATTATAAGAATATGTCACGATGTGCGGTCCTCTGAATGTTATATTCGTACATAAGTAAATTTCACCCAATAACAGCCCATTATGGCCCGGGGGGCGTAGAGTTACACCTCTTCTCTTTCCTTAACCCTGGCGCTGTATGAAGTTGGTTTGCCAGCGCCACTTCCCAGCCATTTACCCCCGGGAAAGAGAAACAGTACCCATTACGCAGGAGGCAGGGTGGGCACCAGAGACCGTTTGGACGAATGCGTTAAACTCGCCCCCCACCAGAATTCGATCCCCGGAGAGTCCAGCATCTAAAAAATAAAAATTGTTATGAGCGATATGTTCATGAATATATTGGTAGTTCAGGTCTATTGGATGGCATTTGTTGCCATACGGATTTAGGGGCGCATGGCCTGTTGTAATAATAATAATAATAATAATTGGTGGGCGGGTGGATGGATGGGTGGAATGATTGTTTGCTTGCTTGCTTCATTGATTGATTGATTGAATTATTCATTCATTCATTCATTCATTGAAGGGTGCATGTATGTACAATTTTTGGAAATAAAATTCTTTGCAGTAGGCGTGACATTCGATTTTACTCGATGTACTACGTTTCATGGGAGCTGAACGTGATACTGAGCAATATCTGGTGGTTGCAAACGTAAGGAAGAGATTAGCAGTAAGTAAATGAGCAGCACAAAAGTGTGATGTGGAATTATTTAATCTCAGGAAGCTAAATGAGCTGGAGGTTAGGAAACAGTATCAGGTTAAGATCTCAAAAAGGTTTGCAGCTTTGGAGAACTTAAATGATAGTGAGGACAAAAATAGGGGTTGCGAAAACATTAAAGAGGATCTCAAAACCTCAGCTACAAAAAGTCTAGGTCTGCACGAATGGAAGCAACATAAACCATGGTTTGGTGATGAATGTTTACGACTTTTATATCAAAGGAAGCAGGCTAAAATGCAGTGGGTACAGGATCCAAACCAAAGCAATCTAAGAAAAGTAAGACGTGAAGCCAATAAACATTTCAGGAAAAAAGAGAAAGAATATCTGAAATCTAAAATTGATGAACTTGAAACTAATAGTAAGATAAAAAATATCAGAGACTTGTATAGGGGCTTCAGTGACTTTAAGAAGGGTTACCAGCCTAGAACTAATAGAGTAAAGGACAAGAAGGGTGATTTACTTACAGACTCCCACAGTATTTTGGCTAGGTAGAGGAACGATTTCTGTCGGCTAATGAATGTACATGGGGTTAGTGATGTTAGGCAGACTGAAATGCATACAGCAGAGCCACTAGTGCCTGAGCCGAGTACCTTTAAGTTTGAGATGGCTATTGAAACGCTAAAAAGACACAAATCACAAGGTATTCGTCAAATCCTAGCAGATTTGATTATAGCGGGTGGGGTGGGGTGGGGAGACAATTCGCTCTGAGAGCCATAAACGTGTTACTTCTATTTGGAATAGGGAGAAATTGCCTGAGGGGTGGAAGGAGTCGATCATGGTACCTTTCAATAAGAAGGTTGATAAAGCAGATTGTAGTAATATAAGAGGCATATCACTTCTGACAACTGCGTACAGAATTGTATCCAACATCCTTCTGTCAAGGTTAACTCCATATGGAGACGAAATTATTGGGGATCATCAGTGTAGATTTCGAAGCAACAGGTCAACTGCTGATCATATATTCTGCATTCGTCAAATACTTGAGACAAAATGGGAATACAATGAAGCAGTTCATCAGATATTTATAGAATTCAAGACAGCTTGTGACTCAGGAGAGAGGTCTTGTATAATATTCTCATTCAGTTTGGTATTCCCATAAAAATGGTGGGGCTAATAAAAATGTGTCTGACTGAAACACATAGCAGAGACCGGATAGGTAGCCATTTGTCTGACATGTTTTCTCTTAAGAATGGTTTGAAACAAGGAGATGCTCTGTCGCCAGTGCTCTTGAACTTCGCTTTAGAGTACGTCATTAGGAGGGGTCCGGTAAACCAGGATGGCTGGAAATTAAATGGTAGACAGTAGCTTTTGGTTTATACTGATGATGTTAATGTATTTGGAGGAAGCGTACATACTGTAAAGGTAAACAAAAAACCGGTAGTATTTGTTAGTAAGGAAACTGGATTAGAAGTAAATGCTAATGGAACTCAGTACATGGTCATGTCTCGAGATCAGAATGCAGGACGAAATCACAGTATAAAGACTGACAATAGTTCCTTTGAAAGGGTGGAAGAGTTCAAATATCTGGGAACAAACTGAACATATCAAAATTCTATTCAGGAAGAAATTAAGAGCAGATTGGAGTCAAAGAATGCTTAATGTAATTCTGTGCGGAATCTTTTGTCTTCCAGTTTGCTATCCAGAAAATAAAGGTTAAGATATACATAACTATAATTTAGCTTGTTTTGCATGGGTGTGAAACTTGGTCGCTCACATTGAGGGAGTAATTTAGGCTGAGGGTGTTTGAGAATATTAGGGCCTAAGAGGGACGAGGTAACAGGGGAGTGGAGAAAACTACACATTGAGTAGCTTAATGATCTGTACTGCTCACCCAATATTGTTCAGGTGATCATATCAATAATGAGGTGGGCGGGGTATGTAACAGGTATAGGGAGAGGAGAGGTGTATACAGGGTTTTGGTGGGGAAACCCGAGAGAAAGACACCACTTAGAAGACCCAGGCCGAGATGAGAGGATAACATTAAGATAAATCTTCGGAAGTGGGATGTGGGGGGCATGGACTGGATTGATCTGTCTCAGGATACGGACAGGTGGCGGGCACTTGTGAATGCGGTGATGAACCTTGGGGTTCCATAAAATGCGGGGAATTTCTTGACTGGCTGAAAACCGGTTAGCTTTCAAAGACTCTGCTCCGAGGAATATGTAAGGAAAATGGACTGTAGGTTTCAGACAAAAAGAAGAACCATACCAAACACACAATTAGTCGTGTATCTCCTTAACTACTGAACAAATTAGAATGCTTTTTTTGAAGTGTAACTTTACTTTTTCCAAAAATTAACGAGGCAGGTGTTCACTATCACACGATATGGCTGCCATTCCCATTAGTAATAATCAATATCGATGGTAATGTTAGCAAGATATTCAATTTCAGCGATACGTATGGCTGTTGTTTTGTTGCGTGCTGACCGAACTCACACAACGCAGTCGACTCTATAATTATGTGAGTTGAAAGCAGAAAGTAATTAGAAAAGTGCAGAAAATTGTTTTACGAAATTCAGAAATGCCCTTGCTGCCATTTTAGTTTTGGTTTTAGCACTAAAAAGTGTGAGAACAAAGTATCTCGTGATTTTTTGTGACAACATCTTCACACTGGAAGTATCTGATATTCCTTCGTTTCCTGAAACATGCACCAACTGCTCTAACGTTTAAAAATGTGTATATTTTACCACGAATCGGAGTTTTTATATTTCTTTTGTAATCCTCACAATAAACGGCCGTTAAATCTGAAGACTTCAGTAATCGGGTTGTCTTTGCACTGAAGACGAAGTTCGTTCCTTGTAGCATGGAAATTAAGTTTCATATGAGAGTGACTTTAGCGTCGCCACTCTGTGTGCAAGTCACTTGGACACTAGTTTTGAAACAGGGTAATGTCAGTTGACGACAAAGTAAGTTGTTAAGAAATAGAAAGAAGTTACTTTGGAAGAAAATGGAGGCTAGAGAGAAATGTGCAATGAGAAAAAAACCATAGTGTGTAGTGTTTATAGAATGTTATTAACATAATAATATCATAGAGAATGAGGGAAGGGTTAGGGGAATGTAGTGTGACTGTAGTATGAGTGAGTACAAATGTAATGTAAATGTACTGTGGTTGTAGTGTGAATGTAGTGTATTTGTGGTGCGAATGTAATGTCAGTGTAGTGTGAATGTAGTGTAAATGTAGTGCGAGTGTAGTGTAATTGTAATTTGAATGTAGTTTAAATGTAGTGCGAGTGTAGTGTAATTGTAGTGTGAGTGTAGTGCAAATGTAGTGTGAATATAGTGTAAATGTAGTGTGAGTGTAGTGTAATTGTAGTGTGAATGAAGTGTAAATGCACTGTGGTTGTAGTGTAAATGTTCTGTGATTGTAGGGCGAATGTAGTGTCAGTGTATTGTGAATGTAGTGTGATTGTAGTGTGAATGAAATATAATTGTAATTTGAACGTAGCGTAAATTTAGTGCGAGTGTAATGTAATTGTAGTGGAAATGTAGTGTGAATGTATTGTGAATGTAGTGTGATTGTTTTGTGAGTGTTGTGTAATTGTAGTGTGAATGAAGTGTAAATGTAGTGTGAGTGTAATGTAATTGTAGTGTGAATGTAGTGTAAATGCACTGTGGTTGTAGTGTAAATGTTCTGTGATTGTAGTGCGAAAGTAGTGTCAGTATATTGTGAATGTAGTGTGATTGTAGTGTAAATGTAGTGTGAGTGTAGTGTAATTGTAGTGTGAATGAAGTGTAAATATAGTGTGAGTGTAATGTAATTTTAGTGTGAATATAGTGTAAATGTACTGTGGTTGTAGTGTAAATGTAGTGTGAATATAGTATGACTGTAGTGTGATTGTTGTGTGAATTTAGTGAGAATATATTGTAAACGTAGTGTGAATGACGGGAAATGTTTGCAAAGTTTTTTTTTTCCCCTGAGAAGAACGGGTAGAGGGATTCCAGCTTAATGGCTGACTTAGGTTCGAGGAAGTTAAGTTGGCACTGTGCACGCCATGAAAGCGTAAGGTGAGCAGAAGTTATGGGCCCACTTAGCACTGGAGAGGGATGAGACATCCCCACCTCTACGTCTGGTACCCACTGAAAGGTATTTAAATTATTTCAGTGGATCGTATCTAAAATCACCTTTCTTTGCTTATATTTTTTATCGCCTGATGTGGCTTTTCCAAAAACCGAAGCGAGTAGGAAGCCATAAGAATTGACTGACGGTTTGTACTTGCTTTCTGCAGTGTTAAAAATTCCTTTCTGGTTGTTTCCATAAACACAGCCAAGGACAGCACGAAAGGCGTATACAACCGCAGTAACACTGCACCAGAACTTTTAATCCTTGTTCTATCGAAACTTTCCTTGAAGCAGAAGAGAAGAGACAAGAAAACAAACTCACTTCTCATTCCAGCCTATGCCGTGCTTTATCTGCTTTCCAGGTTCTTTCTCCTGGAGGGGAATTAAAACGTGAATGCTTTCAGAAAACGAGAATATATCCTGACCTCATAAAGGATTATTTAGAGATTAATTTCCTACTTCATCACACATGTTGCCGTCCCTGACTTCTAACTTTGGGTTAAATTTTAACGACGCTGGTATAGTACCGTAGTTTACTTCGCATTTTGGTAGTATTTTAAAGGTACATGGGGACCGCGGTGGCACAGTGGTTATGGTGCTGTGCTACAAAGCGAAAGGACGCTGGTTCGATCCCAGCTAGTGTCATTGGATTTTTCGTTGATATAATACTTTCGATCGCACTATGACCCTGGGTTCGACTCAGCCTCTAATATAAATGAGTACCAGGAACATTTCATAGGGTTAAAGGCGGCCGGTGCATAAGGCTGACAACCTTACCACCATCCTGTGCCGTTGTCATGAAATCTGGGTACCTTAACTTCCTGGAACCCTCTTGGCCCCTCCGGGCCTGTAATGGGATTGATTTACCTTTACCTTTACCTTTACCTTTATTTTTAAAGGCATAACGTTTTGTAAACTAAGCAGAATGCATTTCGCACGTTTTCCATTATGTACGTGAGACTTGTACTGTAAAAAAAGGCTTTTAACAGAGGAAGAATAGTATATTGTTTATTAAAGTGATTTGCCACACTGTAGTAAAAATTACGATGCAAGTAATTCCACAATGCGAATTTGGGGGTTTTCACAGAAGCGAAATCGAGGGGTCCCGTCATCTGGGATATGGCGCCATTTCTCTGGGTTCAAGGTCAATGAACAATATTTCGTGGACCTTGGATGTCTTGAAGATGATGGCGGCCGTCCTTTCAACATGTCAGAAAATATCCACCGACACGGCGTCACATCGCAGAAGACCGGAAAAACTCACCTTCCAGGATAACTGAATATAATCGTCACTTCGCACTGTTATATAAGATATTGTGCTAAGAGACATACAGTCCTAAGCACGCGTACTTACATGAATATATTACAATATTTCTGTTTCTCACACAGAACTCTGCGTGTGCGCAATTGTAAGGCTTTACGACTGAGACCTGTGTAGTAAGCTTCAGATATTTAGAAATTAAACGTGGTAAATTTAAGTTTTATCGGAGTTAAAATTTAAACCCGATTTAAATTTTAGGTATGATTGATAAAATCCGTTTATGTTCCATTATGTTATATTCATGTAGTGCACCAGGTGGCACATATGTACGGCCTTTTGTAAAATTCACAGCTCTTCGTATTACAGCTTGGTATATTTGTGCTTCTTATTTCTATGCCAATAATTATTCCCACACAGCATTGCCCGACTTGTATTTGTAATATACACGAATTGCGTCGTCTGTGAGTTGGGGCTTAAACGTTTACGTATAATTTATTTGAATAATCCTGTCAAGAATTATATTTGTGATTTCTTTCGGTGCCATGACAAATTGTGATTTGGTTTCCAAATTCCGCTTTGAACTGCAGGTTTCTCATGGATAACTTCGAAAAATTAACTTCAAAATATTCTCGCCCTTGCCAACGTTAAAAATGAAAGTCTCTAAATCCGAATTTCGGCATTCGGCCCAAATTTTTAACATCTCACCTCAGACGCAAACCCAAACAGCCCAACTCCTACAAACTTCATGTATTCACTTCCCAAAATTATACCTTGCCGCCAGCCTACCTTTACCTGAAGGACGAGCGGATCCTCTCTGAGGAACTTCATGGTTGTAAATTTCTAGCAAACCTTCCCCCTTCCCTTCCCCAATAATAATAAGAATAATAATAATAAACGTAATAAAGGTAAAGATAAAGTGCGCCCTTGTACAGGCACCGAGGCTCTGTACAGGCCGTACGGTCCATGGGGGAGTAGAGGTATAGCTCTACTCTTTCTTGACCACGGCACTAGAAGGGGGTGAGGGGCAGCGTCACGCCCTGGCCGCTCTTTACCTCTGGGAATGTCCCGGTACCCATTAATAAAAGTAGTGCCTCTCACTAAATTCTTATTCTTCCTTTTGTCTGACAGTCGAAGTCAGTTCAACGCTTCGCCCATTATCTTACGATATTTTAGGAAAATCTACACGAACAGAGAAATAATTTTTTTTTTTTTTCCTAGCGCAGAGGAGAACCAAAGTTTGCTGCCGTTAATCTACTGATACACATTGTTGTGGCGGCCAATAATATTCGTCTGACTGCCGTATTTTCAAGCCCCTGTTTTTACGTACTTCAACAAGTTCTTTTTTATTTCGACGACAGGAATGAAATATGAGGTTGTGATTTTTATGTTATAGTTTCGGGGGATCCCTAAAGACAACCACAATGATCACACTTTAGGTGAACACAAGTATAATTAAATGAAAACTCGTTCTTAAATCAGCGTCGTGGAACGAGCGGTGTGAATTGCAACAAGAGACTATAATGTTTTTACAGCTTTCAAAATTACATTTCGGAGTCACACAGTGCTGATGATGCCGCCAGATTTAACAAATCACCATTCCAGGACTCAGTTGTAAAATACAGAAGAGGAATTTAATCACATGCATTTGCCCGTGAAACCATTCCTGTGGCTTCAGATAGACCTTGGCACACCTGGAGTGATAAATCGATACAGAAGTTACATTAATTAAACAACGGCAATATAAATGTACCAGAGCTGCGTAAGGGTAACGTAATTTACGAGTTCTCATCTGCCTTACATGGAGAATAAAAACCGGCAATACACATAGTTGATAGAGGGTGTCGTTCGTTAAATTGCTTTTTATGTCACATTTAAATACAGGGTTATTCAAACTAATTGTCGGAGGTTTAACAACTTGTCATACACGATACACTTGAGATAGGATCCTCGAGACTGTCACTTTGCTAATGTGCAGTGACTTCCTCTATCAGTTGAGATGCCACAGACGCCATTTCGTGAAATTCGTGTTATGTTTATGTTTTTTCGTGTGCGTTCAACATGTTTAGGACAATTGAAGAGGCCGCCGATTGTGAAATACGATCTGTAATTCGTTTTTTGAACGCTAGGAATGTGCTACCAAGTGAGATTCATCACCAGATCTGTCAAGTATCTGGTGAAAATGCGATGAGTGATGGCATGGTTAGGAAATGGGTTCGGATGTTCAATGAAGGACGAGAGAACATTCACAATGAGACGCGAAGTGGGCGTCCATCTTTGGTGAATGATGATATGGTGCGTAAGGTCAACGAAAGAGTGCGTGACGACAGACGTGTCACAATTTCTGATCTGTCCCTGCACTTTCCTCAGATTTCAAGGACTCTAATCTATGACACTGTCAGCAGTGGCTAACATCGTTGGCGGCCGCATTCTATGAGGAGGGTACACAAAAAATTGTGCCCCGCTACGATAAGTGCCTCAATAAAGGCGGCGAATAGGTGGAAAAATAGTTTGAAGAATGTAGAATCTGATATCTTACTTACTCACTCCATTGTGTAGAGTCCTTTTTGAGCAGCTTACTGATTTGTAGCTAGTCAAGAAATTCCCCGCATTTCACAGAAATTTATTCGATTATTTTATAGCGAAACGATACTTATTTTCTGAATAAGCCTCGTACATACATACATACATACGTACGTACGTACATACATACATACATACCTACCTAAACACACACAAACATACATACATACATACATATATTACATAATACATACTTACATACACACACACATACATACATACATACGTACGTACGTACGTACGTACATACGTACATACACACATACATACATACATACATACATACATACATACAAACATACATAAACACACACATAAATATATATATATACATACACATACATACACACATACATACATACGTACGTACGTACATACATACGTACATACACACATACATACATACAAACATACATACACACACACATAAATATATACATACATACGTGCGTACGTACATACATACATACATACATACATTACATACATACATACGTACACACATACATACGTAAACACTCACACACACATACATACATAAACACACACTCACACATAATACATACATACATACATACGTACGTACGTACGTACATACATACAAACACACATACATACATACATACATACATACGCATACATACATACATACGTACGTACGTACGTACGTACATACATACATACATTACATAATACACACACACATACATACATACATATATTACATAATACATACATACATACATACACACACATACGTACGTACATACATACGTACATACACACATACATACATACATACAAACATACATAAACACACACACACACATAAATATATATATATATATACATACACATACATACATACATACATACACACATACACACATACATACATACGTACGTACGTACATACATACGTACATACATACATACATACATACATACATACAAACATACATACACACACACACATAAATATATACATACATACACATACATACATACATACATACATACATACATACATACATACATACATACATTACATACATACATACGAACACACATAAATACGTAAACACACACTCACACATACATACATAAACACACACTCACACATAATACATACATACATACATACATACGTA
>Ga0123354_10012619_pt1 | contig 13090 bp, 3 predicted proteins | sample TergutLab28metaG_2_FD_97872 | JGI IMG/M metagenome (GOLD analysis project Ga0123354, IMG submission 97872) | Labiotermes labralis P4 segment gut microbial communities from Petit-Saut dam, French Guiana - Lab288 P4 | ecosystem: Host-associated > Arthropoda: Insects > Digestive system > Gut ...
CACACACACACACACACACACACACACACACACACACACACACACACACACACACACACACACACACACAAACACACACACACACACAAACACGAACACACACAATCACACATAAACACACACAAACACTCACACACAAACACACACACACACACACACACACACACACACACACACACACAGTAGGACTCCTCTTAACGAGTGGTCAACATGTCGTAGAGGCCACCATTTATTCAGCACAACAATCACAAGAGAAAAACATCCATGTCATCAGCGAGATTCGAACTCGCAGACCCAGCAATCGAGCCGTCGAATATTTATGCCTTAGACCGCCCAGACACTGGGATCGGCTACGAGGTAAGTAGGCCTAAATAACATAGAAAAACCACGACAGAACTGCTATGAAATACTTACAGTTTCTAAGTTGGTACCTTCACACGGGGAAGCATTAAGGGCTAAGAGTGAAATAATACTTGCTGTAACTGACCAACTCTATGGATCAGGGTTCTTCTTGAAATGCTGCCAGCCGCTTAGCGGTTCAAGCAATTCCTTGCCGTTAAGGAATCCGAAAGTTCATTACAGTGCAAACAGCAGCCCGCCACTTTTTCGTATTCTGAGTAATTTCTGTAAGATCCTTCTTATAAATATCCTATCATGGAAGCCGGACCGTATTGGAACATGGGTCGAAAAGTTACTTCCTAAGTGCACTGCTTGAGATTTTATAAATTTGAAACGAATTTATTTCCATATTGTAAGCAAAAATTCGCAGAGAGAAAATGGGTTCGGATGCGACTCACGGATCGTAATTTACGCATCACTGGTCTATGAGTGGTCAGATAGGTAAAGGTAAAGTGATCCCGTTACAGGCCCGGTGTGGTCCAGAGGGTGGGTAGAGGTATAGCTCTACTCTTCCATGACTGCGGCACTAGAAGGGGGTGAGTAGTCAGGAGCATGTCCCGGCCGCACTCAATCTCAGGGAAAGAACCGGTACCCATTTTACAGGAGGCTGGGTGGGCCCCAGGGCCGATCTGGACTGGCGGAAAATCTCGTCTTCACCGGGATTCGATCCCAGACCGTCCAGCCAGTAGCTCAGTCGCTATACCGACTGAGCGGCCCACGTGGTCAGTTAGGGAACTTCTGAATTATGTGGGCAGTTGCGAGCGTGCGTGACTGTCCCTTAATCGCCACGGTGAAAGATGGTTCACCAGCAACATGCGCGTGTTTGGAGATGCCAGAAGCGGGCAGAAGTGTTCGGGCACCCGCACAGAACACTGCTCGGAACTGACAAGCGTTCAACTCTGAACTCACATTACTGTAATGTACATCACACCATACCTGTACCGTGTGAAACTGAATAGGCGCCATATATCAAGACAAACGAACCCCAGAGCGTTACAGACAACTTGAACAGTTCGTTATGTCCATGTCACTTGGTGCCATTCTGTTAAGAAAACATCCAGACACCAGTCTCATAGTTCCGTTGGCATGAGCGGCAGTAATTTCGTTCTTCCGAAAACAATAGTCTTCGTGGTGTGTGCTTGCTTGCGCTCGCGCGCGCGCGCGCGCGTGTGTGTGTAAGCACGCGTGCGTGCCCACGTATGTATATAAGACATACATTCCTTGGGCCTTTCGAATTAGCAAGCCACCTTGTTTACGGATAAAGACTTATAGCATTTTCTGCACTGCGCACATGGGCTGTAGATGGCAGCCGGCAACAAGATTTAAGTAGGCTACACTACCGTAGTGTCAGTACTTTGTCACGTTAAGTGGATTTATTGGGTAACCAAAACCATTAAGATTCCATTACATGGCTGCCGAGTGTGGGATGGACGGTAACTCTAGTACCTTACTACTATGGACTCTCAGGTGTGGACACAAGCGTAACCAAATTGTCTCTCTTTGGACAGCAGAACTGTTCTGTACATGAGTCAGACTGCAGTGCTTAGCCTTACACTGCATAGGGTGGATTACAGTTACTGGGTGTCTGTCTGTGTGCAAACTGCACATAACCCTCAGCTGTTTCGCTGTTTGTATGTACTGTAGACTTCCGATATAGTGCCACATAAATACATGATTGTTAATGGTACTTAGTTAATATTCATTCAACATACTTCCATTAAAAATGACAAAGAATGATCACAATAATCACCCGCCACTGGGAATTCGAAGAACGTTCGCTGGCTGTGACCACACTGTAGTGGTTAGCAACGTGGCAGGATGGCAGAGAGAAAAATAACTTTCGATGTTTTTGTATACATTTGCGATAACGTAGATAAATAGATAATATCGAAAATTTTCTCTCACTCCAAACGACGCTGAAGCTAATTAGTAAGCTGTGTTAGAATGTAAATTCATTCTAATATAAATGGGGGAGGGAGGGGGGAATAAACGCAGCGCAATGAAGGCGGTGGAATGTTGTGTCCTCGTTTGAGAAAAGGCGTTTGAAAAAATGTACTTGAAATAAAAATTAAATTGCGAAGTGAAATTAATTACGCACAGCCGATTCATGTGAAAGTGAAGAGAAATGCATACAGTGTTCTGGAGAGGAAATCGGCAGGAAAGAGACAGCTTGGAAGACCTAGGAGTAGACTCGTGATATAGGGTCGGATGGCCTGGACTGAATTCATTGATCGGGCAGGACATGGGCGGGCTCTATTCAATATGGTTATGAACTTTGGGATTCCATAAATTTGGGAAGCAGTGTGAGTGGCCAAATACCAATTAAACTCTCAAGAAAGGCTCTACTACATGGAGTAGAGTTACATCCGTCCATTTCACTTGCGATTTACCTGATAAATAAGCGTGTAATACACTGCCTCCAGGCTTCGTTGGCCTGTTCTGTAACGCTTCTAATCGCATTTTTTCGCCGATGCCAACGACGACATAGCAATCGACGTCGCGAATACGTAGCTTTTTCGAGAAAAGCGTCAACGAATTTCGCGGACATCCACATGAAAGTAGTAATAGATACTATTAATATCCCTTGAGTGAGAACATTTTTTTACATGGTTCGACATTTTCGAGGATTCTATATCATATTCAATTAAAAATAGCATACTCAGTAGGACTTCTCTGGATGAGTGATCGGCCTGTCGCAGTGACTTCTACCTGACAACACACAACATTTACAAAAGACAAACATCCATGCCCGCAGCGGGATTCGAACCCGCAATCCCACCGACCGAGCAGTAGGAGATCCAATCCTTAGACCGCGCGGCCACTGGGATTGGCTGTTTGAGAACACACATAACAAAAGTTATTGTAATTTGAGTAGCGCTTTTAAATTACTTTCTGTTTAATTAGTACTTGTACAGTCTACAAATCCTTGGAGAATGATCCATATATATGCCAGACACAGGCTACTATTGAAACAGTCTAGGGGAGATTAACTCTTCGGGAAGTGGGATGGGGGGGTATAGACTGGATCGAGCTGGCTCAGAATAGGGACAGGTGACGGGCACTTGTGAATGCGGTAATGAACTTTCGGGTTCCATAATTTCGGGGAATTTCTGGACTAGCTGAGAACAAGTTAGCTTCTCAAGAAGGAGTAAGTAAGTAAGTAAGTAAGTACGTAAGTAAGTAGGTAAGTAAGGAAGTAAGGAAGATCAACATCATCACCTAACTGACAGACAGCTGGGCCACTTGTCGACCCGTTCCGGTCTCGTACATCTATAAATCTGTTTAATGGTCTCTCCGGTTTCTTCCGCCTTTCGGGTTCTATTTTCCTTATTATTCTCGGCAATCTGTAATGAGGCATTCTGGTTATATGTTTTAACACATTTCTTCTGTAGTCCTGAATTTTGTCGACAATTCTCTGTACTTGTTTTGCAGTCTATACAAGTGTGTCTTGCTGCTTTTCTCAGGAAAATGGGTTCGCTTATTTATTGTACTGAGTAAATGTATGAGATGAATGTTTCCTTTCTGCTGTTATCATGGCAAGTAAATCTGGTCAAAGAGATGAAAGGTTCCACATCCAGCTTGCTTCGGTGTTTATATTCCAAAGCAACAACTGCAGAAAGTCCATTTTCACAAATATACGAGGTTTTGAGGGATACATAGGGTATTTCACAATTTCATCACAGAGTTCTGGATACCTCATTAGAAAGGACATGTAGCCAGAAGTCACACATTTTTTATGTCTCGCCTGCATTAAAAGCAGTCAAATTTTCATAATGTAACCCTATATATATATATATATATATATATATATATATAAACGTAAAGTTTTCCCGTTACAGGCCTGGTGTGGCCCAGAGGGTGGGTAGAGGTATAGCTCTACTCTTCCATGACCGCGGCATTAGAAGGGGGTGAGTGGTCAGCAGCACGCACCGGCCTCACTTTACCCCCGGGAAAGACCCGGTACCCATTTTACAGGAGGCTGAGTGGGCCCCAGGATCGGTCTGGACGGACCGAAAATCTCGTCCCCACCGGGATTCGATCCCGGACAGTCCACACCTTATTCAGCCGTTATACAGACTGCCCTACCCGGCCCACACATACACACACACACACACACACACACACACACACACATATATATATATATATATATATATATATATATATATATATAAGGCCAGCCTCCTGCCACATTACATCGCCGGTGGTGCCAAACTTGATATAAATATTTGAAGAGAGAATTCATCTAAATAGCAAAAATCTTCCGGTACTACTTACCAATAAACACATTGTGTTTCCATTACAAAGATGAACCGGTTAACGTTGTTCAAGGAAACATCTGCTGCTTTTGTGAGAATCATATAAAACATTTCAATTCACTACATGTTCAGAAGTTAGGGCTTCTGATTGCAACAGAAATTGGCACATATATTCACTATTATGCTTTAAGTATTTAATTAAACTGAAAAAAGACCGTGCATTTTAGCTATACACTCGGTATTGACATCAGTCCCCCATTACTCCGGTGCAAAGAGTTCATGTCCCAGAAAGCACCCACGATCTTCACTGTAGCAGGATGATCCCACCTTCATAATTCCGAACACGAAGTAAGGATTATTAAAGCAGAAGTCTGCCGAGAAAGCGGCTGGCGAGATTGACAGTCGACCCGATCTGCAAAGTTATGGAGTTAAAACTTTAGTGGTTACATATTGATTCCTGAAAGTGATGTCACTCTCTGCAACTGCGTCAAGTGACAAACAGATTTCAGTAACTAATATAAAGTTAGCGTGTGGCAGTTAGACTGGCAACTTCCGTTAGTATGTTAACTGACTCCCTTATTTTCAGCTCGATTCTTACATTTCTGATCTTACTAGGAAGAAAAGCCACCTCCTCTTGTGCATATAGAATCACCGCCAATCTATCCATTTCTGATTAACTAAGCTTGGTATCAACGGTGTGCCACCGGCAGCCACGCTAACACCGAACATACCAATTACTTAACATTTGAGGTAACAACAAAACCAAAAACAACAAAAACGACGACGACGACAGCAGCAGCAGCAGAAACAACAACAACAATACAGCGGACTCGCAAACGTCTGTTGCGGGAGTGAAACAAGCACCACTTCTTTGGGGCTGTTTCGACAAAGAATGGTAACAGATCTCACTGAACAAACGCCAGTTCATTTACATACATGTCAAATGTTGACCGTACAAAACTTTTATTTTGCTTCCGAACTGATGGAGATAAACAGTGAAACATGGGAGTCAGGCATGTGAATGTCGGTAGGTGGACAGACCTAAACATACCTACACATGGTGTATGGAACTTAGTTTGTAAATCAAGAATTTTATACATTAAATTTATAAAGACTGCTATTAAATACAACTATATTTTTTGTATAAAAATATGCTGTTGCCAGTTAGCAACATGTTTCACTCCAAAAGTGAAAGGTTAATGTAAATGTACATTTACATATTCACTTCCTTCTTATGTCTTTACACAAAGTCTGATAATTCCCCTCCTGGGCCAAAACATGTAACTCGTTGCTAACAACATATTGGTACAGAATGTACGTGTGTTTAATGGTGGTCTTTAACAAGTAATTGTTTCAAAACACAAAGAGCGCCATTTATCAGAGTAGTCAACAACACAGTGAGGATGCGACACATAGTCGTTATACGGTACAGTTTAACGTACAGAGAATCGGCGCCCTAAGCAGAAAGTGGTCCGTGTCTCTAGTTAGTCAACTTCCTTGCCTGACCTAATGCATCAAACCTGCAGACAGAGGCACCATGATTATCGAAATTTCCTTATCCAAGACCACACGGCGTGACAGACCAACAAAATAAGGCTTGAAGTAATATTTCTCAAAAATAAATAAAAGAGACGTATGTAATAAGAAAGTAAGCTCTTCAGCTCTGCTTGGTATTTCTTCTAACTTCCAACCGTGCATCCAATGGCAATTCGTGACCAAATAGTGTCTGGAGACAGGCAGCACTGTAACGGGTCAAACAAACTCAAATCTGACGACAGCGTTAGGCTTTTGTTTGTTGTTTAATGCCTGAACAATACGTACACGCGGGAAGGAGACGGTCTTAGCCGAGATCTTAGTTGCAGAGTGTAATCCCGCAGTAATTACGTCTCAGGAGTCAGTGAGTAAAATAAAAGCAGTCCCGTTACAGGCCTGGAGTGGCTCAGAGAATTCCAGGAAGTTAAGGTTCCCAGATTTCGTGACAACGGCACAGGATGTTGGTAAGGTTGTCAGTCTTACGCACCGGCCGCCTTTACCCCCAGGAAATGCTCCTGGTACTCATTTCTGCTAGGGGCTGTGTCGACCCCAGGACCATAGTGCGATCGGAAGGATTTCATGTCAATGAAAAATTTCAATGACACCAACTGGGATCGAACCAACGACCTTCCGATTTGCAGCACAGGACCTTAGCCCCTGTGCCACCGCGGTCCCCCGGAGTCAGTGAGTATCGCTCCGAATATTGACCTTTTACAGCCCACTTGTTACGTGATGCACCAAGTTTAACATTCAACACCTTTTCGCTCTGCCCACACTGTATTTATGTGTTTTGTATTTATCTGAGAACAAGCAGCGACTTGTGTCATTTAAAGCATAAACTGATTGGTTTTTGTAACCGAGATGAAAAGTGTTCACAGCGCGGTACGGACTGGGTCTTTAAACAAAGCAGTCAGCGCTTCGTCTTTAAAGGGCTAATGTCAGGAGATTCGTTTAGCCTACATTTTACCAGAAGAAGCACCAGCTCCATCCTAGCCAATACTGCGGCGTGCCCGGAAACACGATCTTCGACGCGGTGGCCACAGTACGTGATGTCATTGCCTAAGCGGAGACGACTCGGCGCACATTATGTGTAATATCTCTGGACTTCAAACAGGCCTTTGATCTGATCTCGCACATAAATCTCCCTACCGTCTGGCGTAGCTAAGGTTTTGATGCGGGATTCATAGAATGTATTCTAATGATGTACAGAAACGCCACATCGTTCATACAAGTCAATGGACATATATCTACTCCTATCCCCATCCAATGTGAAGTGCGACAGGGATGACCCTTAGCATGATACTCTTTGTCTTATGTCTCAACCCTTTGTTATACTATCTGGATGAACGCCTACAGGAACTTCGCGCACATGGGACGCAACGGTAGACGACGGTGATCGCGTACGCCGATGATGACTCCATCTTGGTAACTTCGGAGGAGGACATGAGAACAATCCGAGACGCCATAGCCTGTTACGAGAAGGCAACTGGCGCAACCCTGAATGTTGCGAAATCTAGCGCATTGGCAGTGGGCACGTGGGACACTGCGTGCGATATAATGGGCATACCCTATAGTGAGGAAATAAAGATTCTTGGCGTAAAAATGAGGAACACCGTGAAGCAGTTGGCGCTGGCAAGTTGGACAATATTGACGTCCTTGGTACGCACGCAGGCCCGACGAGCATACAGTATAGACCTCAACATAGCACAACGCATTACATATGTACAGGTTTATATGCTCGCAAAATTATGGTACACTGCGCAAGTGCTACAGCTCCCTAGTGAGTGCCTCCGGTAAATTATATCGGCCATTGCGTGGTATATATGGCAGGGCGCCATTTTTCGAGTGCCACTGTTAACAATGCAGAGGCGAAAAGAGGACGGTGTTTAGGGTCTGATTGAGGTGAATATGAAATGTCACGCACTCCTGATAACGAGGATCTGGCTTCAGGGGCAACTAGAGGGGACAATGATGGAGGGATGGCAGAGGTACTGGAGACTGCAGGGTATGCGAGATGACCCCCACATAAGGCAGATTCCCCCATCCTCGAATACCTGCGTACATACGTCCAGAAAATGGCGTACATAGACCTCTACAAGCTGGGTGAACACCCTCAGACATTGCGTAGGAGAGTATACTGGACGCTACGAGGGATGGCGAAGGCGGGCAATTCACCGCGCTTGATGCGCATCGTGCAACTTCTTCCGTCCGCAGATTGGGAAAGAATATGCACGAACTTGCATGAGTGTTGGACGACGGAGGCAGTAAAGATAAACTGGTATGTGGTGATACAGGACATACTGCCCACTAGTGAACGTTTACATAAGATTCGACTAGTCGACTCACCACTGTGCGGGCATTGCGGAGAACCAGACACGGTCCAACAAAGAGTAACCGCATGCGGCGAAGGGGCGAGGATCTGGCTCTGGACCAAACGACGTATAGCATGGATTCTGCACATTGACCCGGCCCATATACCACCGGACTGGACAACAAGACCCCAGTTCCGGCTATGGCCACCTCAGCGACACCGGGCGGTGTTATGGATACTGGCCCAAATGGTGTGGTACATAATTAAAGAAAGTAGAGCATGCACTGAACAAGATTACAGCGACTTTCTGCAACGGACACGCTGGAAGGCGTATCAGGCCAGACATCGTTGGGAACTATCTTGAGATCCTATGACCATGATCCCACAAGAGGGACACACCGTGGAGCGACAGCGCCGGGGTGACTCTTGTTACAGTACTTAGGCAACGGTAGGAGTGGAACGGATATCGACCCATGCGAGTATGGTGCGTGGACGGCAGGGGCATGAAGGCATAGGAACATAAGCGGTCCCTGGCCATTAGGTGGAGGAATGGATGTGACTCAGTGTTGTACATGGGCCGCAAAGTATGTCAATTTTGCACTCTTGTGCAGTGTGAAGTGAGGGGGCAGGGAAATGTATGCGAGGTGTATGAGTATAATGTGCGAGAGAGAGGTGGATCGAAAGGAACGTTGATGTAGGGGAGTGATAATGTCCATTGGCTTATGAACACTGACTGCAGGAAGCATGCTGACACTATCTGTTACATATGTGCTGTAATGTACACACTGTACCTGAATAAAAGAATATTGGTAATAAAAAAATCCCAGCTGGTGTCAGTGGATTTTTCATTGACATAAAACCCTTCCGATCGCACTATGGCCCTAGTATGAACTCAGCCTCTAACAGAAATGAGTACCAGGAGTATTTCCGGGGGGTAAAGGCGGCCGGTGCATAAGGCTGACAATCTACCACCATCCTGTGCCGTTGTCACGAAATCTGGAAAACGTAACATCCTGGAACCTTCTGGACCTGTCCAGGCCTGTAATGGGACTGCTTTTTTTTATATACGGCATATTAATATAGAAAATAAAGTCTCCAAAATGTGAAGCCCTTTATTCTTCACAATAAAATACGTGTTGATTCAGACAGCTGCTTGTGCACAACTTAACTTAACAAGAAATGAAGATACCTCGCAGACTATCGAAATTGATCGATACTGTGAAACAACTATGATGGTGACAAACTTCGTGTGCATTCATAACGAACAATATAAACAATATAAATAATACAACAATATAAAACAGCACTCCGTTGGACATGCAGAACAAAACAAACATTGTATGATTCAAATTGACCGGTCTTTTCTAGTACAAAAATATTTACTTTAAAGTCACTTGCTGATCGTGTCTTTCACACCATAACAATAAACTTGGCACTCTGTCTGTCTTGTATAAACAGGCGTAAGGGTAGTATCAAAGTCTGAAATACTGAAGCTCTTTTATAAACGTCGTCAATTGTGCGCCTCACGAGCCGTCCACAGACACCAAGTTTACTGTTGAGGGTCCTCGGATAATTTTTAACGCATTTGTGGACATTACATTATATCTGGCATTGCTTTTCTCGGCTTCTTAGCAATTCCAACATTCACATACTAGCCAGACAAATAACTTGCTCAGGTCAATAGAAAAACACAGCGCTTTAAAGAAGATGCCAGTTCTTCGCCGGGGTCGTGAATTTATCATCCGTAAGTAGCAGTTTGAAATATGAAAGAAAAAAAAAAACTTGGAGTCCCTGAAGAGCGACGGCAAAACGAAAGACATCAGCGCAACACTCGGTACCATTCATCACATTCACGTCCAACGTCCCATGAGAGCGTAAAGGCAGCCATATACACTGTGCAGACAGTTACTGAACACTGCATTATATCCCTGTGGTATTTAGTAAAGCTCCGAAATGGCAAGGTTTGAAGCGTGAAGCCGTACTAGGCAGCTAAACACATCCAGTGGGAAAATTACAAGCTCAAGTGGAGAGTACAGATAATGACTGTGGAGTTCGCAGTTTACCTTGGCACTGGGTTGTAATGCGGAAGGCCGATCGTCTTTTGCTTGTGGCCTGTAAACGATGTACACGTATTTCAGTTAAAACCACACTGGACTGAAGTGCAGACGCGTTTTGTTGCGATAATACGTTTATTTACTGTAGTGTTCTGTGTGCTTAGAGGTGTGCATAAATTTGACTTTTATTTTGTTATAAAAGAAAAGCCTAATAAATGGTGCTTAGAGGAATAAATGGTCATGCAGTGATGAAGACTCTTGTTTCTTATACAATTTATTTTTCCCCCTGCTTTTGGCGCGTGCGTAGGAGAACTCTACAAATGTTCGGCAGGCCAGCTGCTTTCTCTTGAGTAAAGGACAGTACATAAGCTACGTTTGGAAGTTTTTCTATTCCATGTATTTTGTAACCAATATTATTATTATTATTACCATAAACAACACCAACATCATCCGTGTAGGTCAGTTCACACTGTCAGTCCGTCACACTGGCCATTTTCGACAGTAATAATAACTGCAGCTAGATGTACATAGAAAGGCTGTTCGCTGTGGGAAATAAAACTCGAAGAATTTTTTATCTTTATCCTTATATGCTTGGGAAACCGATCGCTCGGAGAAATTAATACCGTCGCCTGAATGAAATGGAATAAATTGAAGGCAAACTAATCTCCTGATTATAGCACCACTTTTAGGAATATGTAGCGCAATATGTCACCATGCGCGTAGCAACAACAAAAATAATAATAATAATAACTAATGTTACTGCTACTATTACTACTACTACTACTACTACTACTACTAGTATAACTTGCCGACTTCAACAAACGTGAATTATTTAGGGCGCTGGTCACGTTTAAAACATTACGTTCTGTCCACACTCCCTTATCATTCTTAGAACTATGTGTTCCGAGCAGGGCGCTGTAAGTTTTTCAGAACTCCTGGCGCTCAATTGTAAAGGTCACGAATAATAATTCATCTTTTAAAAACACCACATAATTGCATTTTAAAATGTTTACAACTTCAAGTTGAAGCAGATGGTTAAGCTTATGAACTGTCTTCGAGATCTTGTAATGCCGTCTTCTAGGGGGCGCTGTAACAGTCAGGTCTTGAAAATCCCGATTTAAAAATTAACTATAGTTATTGCAATTCTTCTGCAGTTCCTCAAGAACGTACTACTTGTCTGTTCCGACTTGTGTCACCACTCGTTTCTAGTTGGAAGCAACCAAAAATAAATTCTGCTTCGAATCTAAATAATTATATTTCGCAACCAAAATACATAAACACATACTGCAATATTTACAGTTCTCTGCATCTGGCTAACTTTAATGAAGTTATCCAGCTGGTATGCACTCACAGAAAGATACTTGACCTTACGAAAACATCATAATCACATGAAGCTACTTGTATTAACAGGAACATGAATAGATACGAATAACGCACAGTCAATTTACACAGACAACAGCAATAATCTAATTTGTTGTTTTGCCGGGAATACATACATACATGCTACACATACATGCACGCCGAAAACACATACGCATACACACATATGTGCATACATGAATGCACATATATATAGGTAATTAAATATATATATACGTACATACATACACTCATATACATAAGTATATTACACACATACATACATACAACGCCTGCCTTCGAAAAGGAGTCTTCCCAAAGAGATGGAAAACGGCCAAGCTGATACCCATTGTGAAACCAGGGAAAGAAAACAGCGACGAAGTCTCCAAATTCCGCCCCATAAGTCTTCTCCACACAGGAGGGAACGTGTTAGAGAAACTTCTTATAAATAGAATTAACCACCATATTTTTGCCCGCGACTTAATGAACAAAAATCAGTACAGCTTCACGCCTCAAAGGAGTACCTCAGACGCAGCCATGGCTGTGAAGGAATTTGTAGAGGAAGGTCTGGCAGCAGGAGAAATCACAGTATTAATAAGCCTTGACGTTAAGGGTGCCTTTGATGCGGACTGGTGGCCCAGCATCTTAAATGGACTCAAAGCTTACAACTGCCCCAAAAAGCTTTATAATCTATCTAACAGTTACTTCAGCCAACGGACTGCAGTCCTCTCATCTAACAATATCAGCATACAGAGAACAGTCACCAAAGGGTCCCCACAAGGATCCTGCTGCGGGCCAGGACACTGCAATATTATATACAGTTCTCTACTGAACATTCAATTTACGAAAAGTTCTAAAGCAGTAGCATTCGCTGATGATTTAATATTAGCTACCAGAAATGAAACTATAAGGGCGGCAGAAAACATTTCGAACATTGAAACGAGCAAAATTACAGCTTGGTCTGGAAATAATGAAATTAACTTCAATGAAGACAAGTCTATGGTTATGATAATATCAAGAAGGAAGAGAAAGGAAAACAAGCAGGTATCAAAGATGAAGTACTTAGGAATTGTAATAGACGACAAATTTAAATTCAGCAAACACATTAGCTATGCAGCTGAAAGAAGTAGCAAACTTATACACAGCCTATCCAAATCAGCTAAACTGACATGGGG
>Ga0123354_10012622_pt1 | contig 13088 bp, 4 predicted proteins | sample TergutLab28metaG_2_FD_97872 | JGI IMG/M metagenome (GOLD analysis project Ga0123354, IMG submission 97872) | Labiotermes labralis P4 segment gut microbial communities from Petit-Saut dam, French Guiana - Lab288 P4 | ecosystem: Host-associated > Arthropoda: Insects > Digestive system > Gut ...
AGCATGTATGTTCAAATCATTTTAATGAGATTTACAGATATAATGAAAAATTACAGTTTTGGCACGGACAAGTGGTTTAGTGTAAAGTCTGAATGTCCAATATGGACTACAAAATATTTTTGAAAATAAGTAAGAGTTTTAAGTATTAAATCACATGAAAATCCAGTAGGGCAGATAAGAATTTTTTCATGTTAAGTGGTTAAGTGTAGGATCTTTTCTTTAGGGTTTAAACTAGCTATGAACTAAACAGCGCACACATGAAGACGTCTGCAGAAAAGGGAAATTAAATGACAATCTACCTTGTGTGCCCTGCCTTATCTGGGCTGGTTTCATGCCTTAAAATCAAATTGATTTTCTTTTCCTTAAAGCTAGTAGTGGCAAATTACTGGAACGTTTGTTTATCACATTATAATTTGATTCTGTTGAAAATATTGCTGTCTTGTAACAAATTGTCATCACTATTTTACAGTTCAGATCATAGGCTTGTCTTTAGAGTTGAGAAAAAGGTTTTCATTCCTTTAGATGAAGATTTATATATGGATTTGGTAAGCTAACTCTTTTCTTTTTTACTTCCTTGCAGTTGCACTGCATTCTATCTTTAATATGACCTGGCAAAAATGAAGTGAAGCTGAATGTTTAGCTTATACAATACACCCTCTAAAATCAAAGATTAAACACTTGTTTGCTGGCAGGTTCGCACTGGTTATGCCTATTTGCGTAAGAAGAGTTTTATTGCCCTTGCCAGAAAATGTGTGATGACATTGAGTGTGGTGCATTGATATCAAACTTTTAGCCATATCCAACAAAATTGCAATATTAGTGTGTGATATGTTGACAAGCGTTCATGTAAATTTATCCATGGTTGTGTATTTGAATGGCATAAAAGATTTCTGGATGGCTGAAAAGAAGTGTAAGGTTATCCAACGTATGTTGAGCCCAAATCCACAAAAACGAATAAAGGCACGGAAAAACTTTGAAAATCAGTGGGCAGGTATCACAGTTTAATGATTAGAATATTAGAATGATGGCTAACATGAGTGTGGAGCGCATTCAAAACATATTGTTAGAAGATGTAGACATGACACAAGTGTGCATGAAAATGGTGCCCATAATTCTGAACCATAACTAAAAATTAAATAGTATAAATCTACGCTGATCTTAAATGAAATGGAAAAGAACCAGACTTTGTGAACAATTTTATCAGTGATGACAAGTTTTGAGTATGCCAGAATAAGCTAAAACGAAGGGACAAGACCACCAGTGCACCACTGGCTCATTATTTTACCGTAAAAAGGCAAGCCCTCACACTCCACAGTGAAGAAAATTATTTGGTAGTCTGTTCTGACATTAAAGATATTGTGCACCATGCATCTTCCAGTGGAGAAAATGGTCAACCAGTAATCCCACATAGATATTCAGGAGTATTTAACAGAAAAAGTGTGTTGCTGAAGATGAGCTTTGGCCTTACATGTATGCTCTTTATCATGACAATATACCTTGCCATTCACCAGTATCAGTGATACGGTTTTTTACCCAAAAACAAACCATAAAAATGGAACACTCACTCTTTGGTTAGATCTTGCTTCTTATTAGTTTTTGTATTTCCAAAACTATGTGTAAAACGTTTCATGATGGGAACTCATGTTGATAAAGCAGAGTACACAGAGTGGCATAGGACAAGTATTTAAACAGCATTACTGAAGATGACTTGCAAGAATGTTTCAAAGCATGCATAGAGAGATCAGAGAAATGCGTTATTGCATATGGGTTCTACTCCGAAGGGAGCAACCTCTGAATTCTGTCATTTGTTCTACAATAAGTGTTACAATATAGTGCATTTTCTGTTTCTTGACCTATGAAGTTTCGACATTGAGGTTGGTGATGATTGTGCACTAATCTGTTACTGTGACTGACTAAACATTGTAAGCATAAGAATGGTATGAAATCTGACTACTACACATTCTTACTTTATACTGCATTTGTACTGGAGAACAAAGAATAAAAAATCTATATAAAACATGCCTAATTCATGTATAATGGCTGTTTTATTGATTGTGTTTCACTTATGCAACACAGAGTTTTTTTAATATACATGAACATTAGCAAAAAGTGTTGGTAAGTATACAGTAAGATCCCAAATTTACATTTTTGTGGGGACTACCTAAAATGGTATAAAATCTGGGAAACATTGTTCATGTGGTAATTTGGCCAGCACCATAAAAGTGCATAAAATCTCAGAAAATGCAAACTACTTGAACATAAAATTGGTGTGTAACTGTATTCATATGAGATATCAGTACAACTATTATCATTTAAAACAACAACTGAAATTTGATGACCATGAAAATTAAGAACTTGTAAAAGAATTAGAGTAAATTTGTCATTGAAAATTTTTGGTGTGTCCTCTAACCTTCCATTTGTCAGATTGTGACGTGAAAGTCACTTCTATCAAATTTGTATTTCCTGCCACCAGTTAACACAGTGTTTTTAGGAACCTACTCACTATCCCCTTCTGAGATGGTGTTCATGATTGGTAGAATATGAAAATTATGTTTGTATACATGCTGAATGAAAGTATGTATTGTTAGCATTTATGGAATTAATGTATGTTAGAGCTTTTGCCTGTTTTATGTGAAGGTGGTGCTATCTGAATTTTCTGGAAGTACTAGATTTTGAACATGTTAGAAACTAAACTCTGAGTATGTGTTAAATGCTTCAGAAAACTCAGATTTTGCTTACAGGTATGCAGTGTGACGAATGCTTATGTGCAGTTTGTAAAAAAGTCACCATTAAACATGCTTTACTTCACCAGTCCAAAGAGTGACATTGTAAAGATTCTTTGTGGGCCAATGTGCCACGCAACCTCTCCAGGTGTGATTTAACTAGTTGGTCTGTATCTGTTTTATATAGGCATTGTAGATAAGATTATATTTAAACAGAGAATGGTCAACTCATTTTAATTTTATCCTTACTGGTAATGACAGGAGAAAAAAATTATATCCAGATTTCTGTACTTAAACAGCAAACTATTTTAGGCTAGACTAAACAAACATAAATACTTGTATGAATATATGTGTAAATTCAGATGGGTTAGTGTTCTTTAGTAGTGCCTGCTTTTTGTTAGGTCTCTGGTGATTTGATAGCACTAATGAGTCAGTGCTATGGCCATGTTTTAACTGCAATGTTACTACTACACTCTTGTACATAGGGCAATGAAAGACATGAGACAACAGTGGTAGGTGATGTGTGAAACCATACCAGATGAAAGCTGATAATTTAAACAAGTTTAACCTCACATCTCCTCAGTGAGTGATTATTTCGCTGTTCAAGAATAGAACCTGACATCTGTCATTTGCTAGGATAGGTGCTGTATCATTGATTGTAATGAGTGTTGCCACCCAGATCATTTCAGACAAATAAGCAGACCATGAACCAAGCTCATACACTTTGTACAAAGAGAAAGATATAAGTAAAACATATTGAACACATCCCATTGTATTATGTCACATTCAACAAAAAATAATAATATTTCAGTCGATCACAACTTTTATTCTCAAGCTGTTGCATAGGCTATGTGTTTCAGATTAATTAACTAATCCATCATCAGGCCTTTTATACAAGTTAAGCAGCAAGGAAATGTTGACATTAGCATTTTATTGCTGTTTGGTTTGTATAAAAGGCCTGATTACAGATTAGTTAAGTAATCGGAAACGTAGTTTACGCATCTGGTTGCGAATATATATTATGTTCAACTGAAATTTTATTATTTTTTTGTTGAAAAAGTTCGTACCTAGTAATGTAATGAGAAATGTGTATTATTAATACAGTGAAACCTCTATTCATTGATTCCATTATACATTATGTGTGATTTTATGCTTTTGCCATGAAGTAGATGAGAATTTCACTCTTCTGAGGTAATATGCAACAAGTAGTGGTAATTTCTTACTGACATTTCAGGACAACCTATCATTCTCATCTTCAGGGGGCAAGGAAACCCTTGAAGATAGGACAGATAAGTTGTACTGAACCATCAGTAAGAAATTACTACCTCTCACTGCATAATAACCCAGAAGAGTGCAGTTCCCCTTTGTAGTGTTCTCCAACAAGTATAGTCCATTTTTTTGGCCCCTGTGAATTGCCGACATAAACAATGTATAATTACATTAGATCCATTGTTCTTGGAAGTGCTGTTTTACTGCATCGGTCATTAAGTATTCTTGGGCCTGATCCAACAATATTCCTGGAATGATTGTTTCTGAGACAAACTAGTGCAAGTAATGTGATGTTAGTAGTAACCTGCCCTTACTGTTGAGTTCTGTTAAAGATTTATAACCATACTGATGAAATGTTGCCACACTTGGCCAAATAGGGATTCGAAGTGCAGTGGCAGGTGTGAGAGGGAGGCTAGTTGTCATTTAGCAGACCTCAAATAGGTGTTATTTGGATGTTAGAAGTACACTGTTACACTATCCTGTTCCCTACGCCTTGTTGAATTTGGCATTTAATAGTTGTATGATTTAGTGTTTTTATTTCTGTTATGATTTGTTATTATTTCCTCTTTTTTTTTTTTAATATATATATATATATACGGCCTGCACATCAAGACTTGTCATGTCACGCCGTACAAAACAAGTCACGATGCTTCACAAGATTGATCATTAAGGTGTGGAGAAGAATGAAACTGGGAAATTGAAATATCTAAACACCCCAGATTAGCATGATACATGTTAAGCTCCATCACTGTGAAGGAAAGGGAAACCTTAGAACAAACTGACATTGAAGGATCTGACTGAGAAATTGATTGACTTAGCTAAATACCCCAGATTATCATGATACTCATTAAGCTGCGTTACTGTGAGGGAAGGGAAACCTCTGAAAAAACTGACAAATGCGGCAGTTCTTGTAAGAAAAGGAAGATGGGACAATAATCTGACTTCCATAAGCTTGAGAGTATCCTTTGGCTTAGTACCAGATGGCATGGCCATCAATTATTCCAGTTGATCACAATATCTTAAATGAAAAAGATAATAAGGTAGCTAATAATGTGCAGATTAACAATTTTGATGTGTGAAATATAAGGATCTATAGATTCAAAGCTTGTCATGCCCTAGTATACAAAAACCTAGCTGGAGCAAGCACTACTGTTGGTCTTGATATGAAGGACCATAAGCCTGGGAGGCTGGCTGTGTTATTGGAAGGATATGAGCCATGTGACATACAGTGAAGATGAAATGGCCATCTTCTACAGTTATCTCGTGGAGAATATTGACATTAAATTTCCAATCCTGCCATGGGGGGAAGTATGCCAGAAAGGATAACATTGCTGCTGTGGGTTTTGTGTGTGTGTGTGTGCACATGCATATGCTTATATGTGTGCATGTATGTGACAGTGATCACAGCAAAAGAAAGGTGCTGATCATGGTTGGAAGATCATTGGAACTATCTTTCAAAAATGTAAAAGCTCTCTTTAAAATACCATGCAAACAAAATAATGGGAGCGATCATGACCAGAGTTGTTTAATGCGCTTGATGCCTCCATGGGTTTGCAAGGTTGGAACTTTTCTTTTTTTGCACAGTTGTGCTGCTCATCTGCAAGGTACATCATTCTTAATGAATGTATAATTTGTGTACAATCCACACAACTGCACAAGTATGTGAGACAACCTCTTAGTTTGGGTATCATGAAAAGCTGTGTGCTTGAGGTACTTGTAAAGGACAACTGAAAATCAGCGTTTTGGAAGCTGTACATTTCACAGTAGTGGCTTGGCAACAAAGCACACAGTCGATGATGATGAATTCTTTTCAGTGGGGCATGAATTCAACACCAATGGTGACTCAGACTCCAATATTGAAGAAAAGGATGATGCCTGCCATGAAGACTGAACTCAGCTAAGCATTTAGGAGGATGTTGACATTGGTTCTAAAGTACATGTGGATGGTGATAGTGCCACATCAGTGTTTCCAGCATCAGTGAATTATGTGATGATCATGATGGTGGTAGGAGCAGTGAAGAAGAAGAAGAGGTAGACAAATGTGAGCCTGAACCATTGCCAAACTTTACTGAAGTACACTCTGCTTAGGAAACTGTTCAATCAGGCATTCACATGCAAAGTATTGGCAAGCATGATGAACATACATTTTGAACTTGGAATTGGTGCTCTTTTGTCTGAAATCTAAGAATTTTAGTGAATAGCTGTCATTTGGAGATCTATTTGGAAATAGGTGCTTCAGACACAGTTTTAAAGTAACTTTTTCTTTACATATTATTTTTGTAGGTCAAAGTTCAACATGTGTAACTTACAATTTTTATTGTTTTCTTACAGATCCAAGACATTTGATTTCCTGCAACTGTTGTTTTCTCATGTATACTCTTTTCTTTGCTCACCCTTCAGAAATAATAGATAGAAATTTCAATTTAATTAAATCCATGTTTGTGGGCTGATAAAGAAAAGATATTTGTTATTAGTGAATATCAGAATTTGTACACATGTTGATTTTGTATGTTAGCATCCAAGTATTTTGATTGAAAAAATATATAGAACTAAATTGAGCAGCAAGGTTATTGGTTCCTTGTTCATCCCAAGTTGAAGAATGTGCAAGGACATAAAATAAATTTTTTGAGTTGAAACACATGATTTGCTGTAGCTGTGAGGCATCTCATGTGTTTTTGAAGATTAGTAAGGGCTGGCTTTATTAACCATATATATTGGCAACTCACTTTTAATTTCTTGGGAATCAAACCCAAGTGTTCAAATATTAAAATGTGGAGCTTTTTTTAAATTGCAGACAAAATTATAATACAGCTTTCTGAAAAATGGAATATCTTGTCTCAAAAATAATGACTCAACAGTTATAACATTATTTTAAATTTTAAACTATTGTTCTCTTCCCAGAAACACCCATCCTAAACATTCTCAGAGTAGAGTCTGCCATTTTACCAGGGTGAAATAATGCTGGCTGCACATGAATGACCAATTTTTATGTGAAGTGCCCATGACATTTTTCTCAAAACTATGTAATGGAGACATTTCACATCAACATGTGAAATGTGCATGTCAGACTCACTGTAACATCTTATTTTCCTCTTCTGTTAGCAAAATCCTGTATACTAATGGTATTGATATAGTGTGATGTGATGAATGTAAATACTTGTACAAAACTGGTGTGTGCATTTTTAATTGTGGTTGATTTTATTTTTTGAGGCATTATGTGTAATTTTATAACACTACAATACAGGGAAAAATGGGTATTTCTTGTACTTGTGTATGTATTGTCATGTGAAAATATCAAGTTCATTCCTTTATGTGAGGAACAATGTAAGTAAAGTGAATAAGCTTACAGCAAAATATACTATAATTCAGTTTGTTTAAATTGCTTACATTATGTAAAACACCTGATCCATTAACAGTTGATATGTTTATAGAAACTAATCAGCCAATATGACTCAAAAAATATGTGCAGACATTTGAAACCCCCATAAAAATCCTGTTACCATGTTTTTATGTAAGAGATAACATTCACTTACATGGACGAACAGACATTAAAATGTGTTAGAAATGCTGAGAGGAATATTTTGATCCAAAGCAGGATGAACAACACTGAAACTGAGAAAACATGAGAAGAAAGGCAAGATGGTTCAGACTTAAAGTGGGAAACTAGTAATGTCCTGAATAAAGTGAATAGACTTAGTCAGTCATCTAGACTTATTATATTTATTGTTCTTTTAGTTATTCAATTTATTCACTTTTCAGGCAGCTGTACTTAAACACTGGAACAAAGATTATCTGCATTAAGATTGATCTCTTCTCTCCTGTCCATGCCACTTCCCCACTCTTCCCATTTTCCTTAATTTGTTCACCAACAGTTGTTGTTTACCAGGTGGACACAGGGATTGTGAGTTCAGATGACTGTTGGCATGGGTACGTGGTTTTTCTGTGTTTAACCATAAACATATGACCTTTGAAAGCCAGTTTCTCCTATAGCCAGAGCATTATTCAATTTAAATGCCCACTGCGGGACACCATTTTCCCATTCGGATGAAAGGGTTTTACATTTCTAATGTGACAAAGGTATCCCATTTGTCTATTAAAGGTTACATATGATGCCTGGCGACAGGCTAATCACCCGTCCAAGGAGCCTTGACAGTATTCTACTATGTTCAGCAACTTTGTATGTGGGAGTCTTTGGTCCAATATTGCCTGTCTAGACCAATGAAAAATAGAATAATTGGTGTATGATGCTCCTCATTATGCAGTTCTTTTCACCCTTGTGTTGTTTTATCGTGGGTCCATGTGCTCTCAGCACTCTGAACTTAAAATCACCTTTAGTCAGGGCTTTACAAACATGTAAACACATTTTCCTGTGTATTTTATGCCTTTCAACCAGTTATTGGTAGTGACATAGTTTGCTTTATTTTAGGGGGAGCCAGTTAGATTGGAAACAAATGTCTTCACAGCTAGGGTCAAACATACATCTCCAAGTACACAGATTCATCGATAATAAAATTCTGTTTCCTCAGTTCCACTACATCCATCCATCCATCCTGACTGGTGGTTACTCAAAAATGGAATTATTTATACATGCCAGTGTCATTCATACAGTTGTACTATATAGGATAAATGCATAATGAAAGTTAGTTAACATGATCTGCACCATACCAACTATGGCTGAATGTGTAGGACCTGTACTTCACATTGCAGAGGACCCAGGAAAATGTTTTCTGCCTGAGGTTTGACAGAAATGCATTACATTAAATATGGGGGAGAAAACAGTTTAATCCATATACTTAGCCTTTTTGATCGTGTAATTTTGACTAGAATAAATCCAGATACTATGCAGAAAAGGACTGAATTTGTATATGGTAACTAACATCATAGTCCAAAATGTGGAACATCAAAAACAGCATCAATAGAGTATTTTGAGTAATGGGTTTAAGTAAAACCATGGCCTTACCTGAAAAATAAATTAGCATTGTGTTGACTTCACCACTATAAACTGCTTCCTAGAACCAGGTAACATAACTGTACTCTAACAACACAGTCAACTTCCTGGAGTTTTTGCATATGGCTTCAAACGAAGCAATTTTGTGGCTCTGTCTAGATACCTTTGGCACTCGTTTCCTGGGACAAATTCCCTAAAGATTTTGATGTTAGATGCTTCTAAGTATGGTCCAGTATTATCCAATGTCTCTTGTGTGGGAAAAGGCCATGTTTGTCTCTACTTCTTCTCTGGTAAGTGACCATTCTAAAATTCATTCACCAGTTGACAAACTACTGCTTATGAAGGAAATGAAATACTGCAAAACTGATGTACAAATTGGTTACAACACTTTTCTTACTTGATTTCTTCTTAGTACAGGTTCCAAGAATGAACACTCTCTGTGTCATATGGTACATCACAGGCAGGAGTAAAAATGTGCTTCTGTTGTGTGCAGCTTATGAAACTGGACTGATCTGAAATCTTGATGTGTCAATATACATTTCACTGATGCAAAGTATCAGAACATGCATCAGTCAACTGGAATGACTTTGCTGCTGGGATGACAGCAGTACTGAATCCTATTCACTGTATACAGTATATGGATTATAAACTTACATTACCTGAATCTACATTAAAATATACGATGTGCAAAACTGAAAGCATGTGCAAGGAAAGTGGCTTTATGAGTTGTTCCCCATACTTAAAATGAATAAAAGATATGGATGGCGCATGTAATGTGTATGGGGGAGAGGAGAAGGGCATACAAGGATTTGGTGGGGAAACCTCAGGGAAAGAGACCACGTGGAAGAACTAGGCATAGATGGGAGGATAATATTAAAATCAATCTTCAAGAAGTGGGATGGGGTGCATGGACTGGATTGATCTGGCTTTATTAAAATCTGCTCCACATGGTTAGTTAATATTCTGTGTTCCAGTGCAAGATCTCAGGTTCTCACAAGCTGTGTTGCTGGGGACTCAGGCCTTCTGAGTTATGACACTTTGTCACTGGCCAATTGATTCTTAGACATATCAAAGAAACACAGTGCCTTCAACTTCTACAGTCAGGCAGTCCAAAAAAAAATGCCTTTAGTTTTTTCCTATCTTCTTGGAAGGCTTGAACTTTGAAGATGCAGGTATTACATTCCTTTGAAGCATCGGGAACCACTCACCTAATAACACAATGTCACATCCCAAAAGACCTGAGTCCTGCAGTTATTTGCCCTTGTATTATTTAAAATAGTTATGAAATTCATACAATGCTTCAATACAACTTAATTGAAGGAAAATTGGCAAGTAACAGATACATCTATTTTATGATTTAATGAAGCTTTAATGTCAATATTTCCCCATCTCTGCAATTGATTTTTAGGTGAACATTCTAGCATACTGAAGGGTTAAGGTAGGATATGTGATCTTGAAAGACAAAATTCACTTTCAGTACTTAATTTATTGAATACATATCAGTGAATGCAAATAATGAAATGTACATTTTTTATATACATATATATCTTTAATAAGAATATTTAGTGCTGACTGACCTGTTAACATGACTGGATCACTACATGGTAGGGGGAAGAAAGAAAAAAAGGGGGGGGGGGGAAAAGGCTGAGAGAAGTAAAAAAAAAAATATACACATTTCTGCACACGGGCAATTAATCTTTCCTTTCTTGCAGCCAAAATGCCTCAAATCGTAGGGAACATATACATAGAATGACTTGTAGTAAATAACATGTATATCATAAATCAGAATACCATTCCTGGAAGTGGTTACAGTGCAATTCTGCAGTTGGTGCCTGCATCCTTACCAAAATCAATGTATAAGCATAATCAAAATCAGACTTGGCAATAATGGAGCCCACAACATACATAAAATAAACTGCCTACTCCATCAACCTGTTAATGTAACATTTTATAGCACTTTCCAGAGGAGACACAGTCTTTGCAAGAAATAATATGCAGGCAGTGAAGAGATTAACCTAATACGGCACAGCCCACATAGAATCTCAGTGTGAACAATTCTGAACATCTGCAGTCCCTTCTTCATTGATGAAAAGCCTATGTTTCATCAAACCAAAGGATTCTATTTATATCAAAGGAACAGTATGACCCCACAACCAGAAGTGCACACAATGAAAATGGTGTACATGTGGTATTCGAATAAATATAGTACATTATATTCCACACTAATTTGGATGACATCTCAACTGATAAAATGTATCCAACTTATATTGGAATATAATCAACTTCTTTTTGTGGCAACCTTTAAAAAAGGACTGAAAGCATGAACACTTTGCTACTATAAACAAAACATGAAAGGTTCCATATCGATTCATCAGAAAGGACAGAAGTAATTGCTACGTGCTTGTCTGTAACTATATGCAGCATGCATACTCTTTAATTATATGTACAATATGCGGCAAAGAATACCAAAAACTGAAATCAGAAAAACATAATCCTGGAAATAACTGTTTTTCCGTTTTCTTTTTAAAAATACTATGAGATCATTGTATATTAATATTTTAGTCACAATACAATTCCCAGATGCATACAACTGCTTCAAGATGTGTCCTCAATAAATATAAAATTACAGATGCATGTGTACATTGGTCAAGCACTTGCCACTTTATTTGAATAGAGTATGACACTACCACACTTTTTCTAGTGAAGGCCCAAACTCTTGTGAAGTGCTGTTCTGCAAGTTGAAAAATGCAACTGTCAACAGTCTAATTCAGCACAGAAAATCATACTTTAAAAAGTGGTGGTACTTCTTAACATGTATGTTCCACCACCTTGATACAGATCAACAGGCCATCATTAAATTCAGTTATTGTTACAAGTATAACCAATACTTATAACCAAAAGAAAAGTGTTAAAATGTATGTGAACCAAACTATAACCTTTACATGTTTTACATATGAATGACAGGGTTATTGTATTCCATCCTACATATGCCAAACATTACAGTAAATGTCAATGTTTTTGTACCATGTATCAAATGTAATGTTATTTCTTTCACCAAACACCACAACAGCAGCACTGTACTTGATTGCTGAACTTGCACAGTGATACAAATGTCTTGACATCCCACATTGGGTCACATCACATCAACTTGCACGTTGTGGAACTTGACAACACTCAACAAAATAAGTCATAAGGTAGCAGACACGTTACCCTAATCAATCAATTTAAAGGCATGAAAGAGGAAGTGTTTAGTCTGCATAAACAATGAACTGCTGGTTATCTGCATCAGATACCTCAACTTGCACAAACTGTGGTGGTTGCAGTGGTTGTGCATGAATTGTAGGCACTGAACGGCTCACAGAATTGCGTGATCTGTAATGAAATTTTAATAACTTAAAACATAAAACTGTAATGACAGCTACACCAGTACATTATAAATTGCTAAATTTCTGTTCCCTGTTCCTTTAATATAAAAACTGTAAATCACAATTAGGCACCTAAAAGTTGGTTCAAACAGTAACACTTAATGTTGTAGTCAGGTTGAATCTCAGCCAAGATACTGACTATCCTATGATATTTATTGTTTTCCTCAGATTTCCTACAAAAAGTACCTGAAATTTAGCAACAATTATTTCCTTCCACACGATTTCTAATTACCTGTTCGGTACCCATCCTGCCATCCAGCATTATAATGTATAAGCCACAGACAGAAACATAAATGGAACTACTTTGAGAAGCACTGTTATTGGAGTGGGAGACAGATTATGGCATAGTTGAACTTTAAATGGCAGCCCATTTAATTTCTGCAATTCCTCCATTTACGGTTTTCCTCACAAGGTACTTAAATTTTATAACATGTGTTATGAAAAACATGAAAATTCCTTGAAACAAAAGGGAAAAATTTCTGAAATAAATGGTATTTTGTGGAAAAAAAGTCACAAATGTTGCAGCATGTTTCAAAATCAATCAATCAATCAATATATCTATCTACCTACCTACCTATCTATCTGTCTGTCCATCTGTCCACCTACCCACCCATTTGTCCTTCCATGCATCTGTCTGCCTGCCTGCCTGCCCATTCATCCATATATATATATATATGTGTGTGTGTGTGTGTGTGTGTGTGTACGTGTATGGATGAATTATAT
>Ga0123354_10012624_pt1 | contig 13088 bp, 3 predicted proteins | sample TergutLab28metaG_2_FD_97872 | JGI IMG/M metagenome (GOLD analysis project Ga0123354, IMG submission 97872) | Labiotermes labralis P4 segment gut microbial communities from Petit-Saut dam, French Guiana - Lab288 P4 | ecosystem: Host-associated > Arthropoda: Insects > Digestive system > Gut ...
TTAATGTCACATTAAGAAGAGGGATTGGGAAAATGTTTATTAGATCTTCAAATTAATAGTTAGGATTAGAAAAAAGCGAGCAAATTTACCAATTGTTGTAAACGTATTTTCATTATTCTTTCCAATACACGCTCCCCAATATGTAAGTAATATTCCCCTCCGTAATGTCCATTTTACCAGTTCAAACAATGCCACAGTCCACAATGATTGAATCAGGAACTTCAGAACTTGCCTTTCCCTTCTTCCTCACCGCTTATAACTAAACACTCCGACCGACACCTGCTGACGGTTGCACCAATTATTGATTTATTTATATGTTTGGAAGCCTATTGCCACGTAACTTCGACGAATGTAAATCGTACTTGCCACTGTTCAAATGTCGTAACCTCCGGATTTGTTGGTACCTGCTGTGTAAAGATCTTAGTTCTCCTAACGGTTGCAACAGTTTGTGAATCTGCTGCCAGGGACCGGCGAATGAGCTTAATCTATGGAGGATCGAATGCATAATAAATGGCAGATATTTTGACGTGATTTCATAGGAGTTTTGGAGAGAAATAGACGGTTGAGTCTTTTACTGCAAGCAGTTGCACTGAAGAAATGGCGTCAAAGTAATGTCTGGCAAATGGCTGAATTGTAAATTTCAGCCCAGATCGTCTTCCTGAGGTTGAGTCAGCCTTCCCTTTTCAACACACTTTATTGAAAACCATAATCAAGTAAGATTAATTTACGATGTCAAGTTCCTACAATGATTTCCAGAGCCTATGATACATCAAACCATGACGTATGTCCATATTCAAAAAGCCAAAGGAATTTTATGCATTTGAATGTCAGAAATGAATGTACCGCAGTGTGACAAATAGAGCAGTATAATTGTCATTCCACACACAACATTTTGTCGTTTTTAACGTAAATCAAATTGCACAGGTTTTCTTACCTTACTGAATACTGTTACCACACTTCTACATAATCAGTGAGAGTGTAAGCTTATATAATCCTTTGAAACATTTCTTTAAATTATCCTCCCAAAGAATCGTATGTGATGCTTTCCCAACCCTTCTGAATAAATAGTATATACTGTCACATAATTTGTATAACAGAAGGTGGGTTGTAAGGGAATATATGAATGTATAGAAGAATTCAAATTATTTTAATAAAGCTTGAAGTTTCTTCCGAAATATATGTAAGTAATTAACACTATTTACTGAATATTAGCCCTGATGTGTGTAGTTCTTAAATGTGGGGATGTTCGTTAAACAAGAATAGGATTAAATTTGGGAAGAAGTCTAATTAGGGATAATGGAGCAATTTTTCCTTCGTTTTACTACAGGCATTTAAAATGTCTATGAATATTTTCACGCAAAAATAACATCGTCTTTGCAGTAAATAGAACTTGGCTAATCCAGATCACAAATCAATAAAGTAACTGTTACAGCTGTCGGCTACCACTGTCGATTGATTTTACGGAAATGCAAAATTTCGGACAAACCAAATAAAGTTTTGATGTGGGGCTTAGAGTTCGGCTACAGTAAATTCGAACTTGTTTGTTTTTGGGCTGTACTTATGGGACTTCTGAATTCATATCTTAGTCCGTATGTTGAGGATTCTCAGAGGGATTGCAGAAACTATAATCAATTACGCAATAAACCCGCTGAAAGCAATATAATTGCACTACTGATGATACACAATGGTCATCTGTGCCTATTGCTAGAGATGTAAAAGAAAAAAACCAGCCCCCTTGTGAGAAATAAATCAGTATTAGTGTAATTTCACAAGCAAGATTTCGTTGTTTTTAGGGTAAAACAGAACATACAATTGATCTCGTTTACTTAATACTGAGAATTCCATTCCAAATATTCAGTACAAGTGTAAGCGTAATTAATTCATTCGTACCTTACTCCCAATTATCTTGGAATTGATTGTGCATTTGTTTGAAAAAAATTATGTTTAAGGAAATTAGATAGTGAAAACGCAATAAAAATTTTTTAAATATAGGAACTAAATCTTGAGAGTGAATCTTAAAGTTTTTTTTTCATATTAAGACTTAATGCATTTTGCATAATATTTTAAAAGTTTTAGAATTTTGTCGGCAATGATCATTATCACTGAAACTCAGATATAGTGTTTGCAGTTATTGATAACACAAAAATTCAAATATTAAACATAATTAAACGAATAAACTACTGACTTCGTTGTTCACGTATATCGTAATTTGTCGAAAGGTATTAACTTTAAAAATTCTCAAATCAAATCGAGAAATTCAAATGTTTTTTTTTGTAAGATGTATTTCCTTGTAAATAAATATATTTTTTTACAAATACAAAAAGATGTCCTTCGGAAAGTGATCAGTTGCACTTTGAAAACCTCTTAAAGGGGGGGGATCATTTTTAAAAATTTGGAAATATATTGTGGACGTTTTTAAATTTAGAATAGCAAACTTTAAGCTGTGTTATGACTCAATCGATAAAACATTTTTCACGCGGACACGTCATACATTCTAAAACAGGTATCTCTGATTGAGAATATAAGTCGTTTTTTAAAACAAATTACATTCTTACACAGACAGATCTGATGGAGTAAATGAGTTGTTTTCGCCTGAAGTTTATTACTTTTTCTTTTTTGTATTCAGATATAAGTTTTTACTTAAGCTTGCAATAAAGATGCAATGTACCAAACGAATTATGACTCTTTCCCCTCCGTAATAAATAAACTACAATTTCGATTGAATATTCGTCTCACAATAAGACTAATTTACTCTACAAAAGAAGGTTTCATTACCGTTATTGTGTCGAAACTAGTAATTAAATCTGTTCTTCTACCATGGGTTCTGTGTGACCCCAGTCCTCTTTGACTCACTTTTTTTTTAAAACTCTCTCGAATACTGACATCGCCTTTTAGGTATTTTTTCGTAAGGCCTTCCTAACAATGTCACACACATTCGCTAGATTTGGTGTCAAACCGTTTATTTATACTGTAAGTTTCTTTGCTCTTGGGGTCAAATGGACCACATAGTACCTTCCATGTAATATAGATAATTGTCTGCAAACTGCAGAAAACACAGTATATGTAAATATTTGTCACTTGTCATGTTCTCGCCGTAAATATAGTCTACCATTTAGAGTTTTAAGCAAAGCTAGAACGCATTAGACAGCTGGGGAAAAATTTCGCAGTTGTTCTGCTTAAGACATATAGATCACGGTATTGTGAATGGTTTTGGGGGTAGAGGGAGATCATTCTGGATACACAGAGGAGAACACAGAACTTCAAGGGTCCTGCAGCATAAGAAACCTATAGAGTGGTATCGTATACTAGTGAACAAAATTCCTCGCATCATCGACTCACTGTTTGCAACGAATTTACAAGTCGTTCGGTCTCATTACACGACGTGTTTAGAAAGCGTTCGGTGGCAAATGGATCATGGAAAGACCGCAGGAATTGTCGTGCAACGACGTTCTGGCGTGTTTAGATGTGTTAAGTGACGTCGATAGTGATCATGAGGTCGATATTGAAGATAGTTTGAGCTGGGATGAAAGCGACCCCCAAGTCCAAAGAAGTGTGAGATTCCTGCAGTGAAATAAGTGCAAGTGAATCAGATTCGGAAGAGAAGCAAGATGCTGACAGTGGTGAAATTCTTGAAAGAGAAGGATATGTGTGGTCGCAGAAGCCAAAAGCTGTCACAAGAATACCAATGCGCAATATTGTCAAAGAGAAACCAGGACCGAAAGGGAATGTATGTCAACAGACACACCTTTGAAATCATTTGAGTTATTTTTCGATGGCGCCGTGATAACAGAGATTGTGACATGGACTAACAAGAAGATTGAGAATGTGAAAACCAGTTACAGAAGCAAACGTGGATTTCTGTACAATACAAGCGTGACAGAAATTCGCGCACTCATACGCTTCCTGCTCTTCTTGGACGTTACAAAGAGCTCCAAAGAAAGTACTGCAAGCATTTGGGCGAAAGATGGTACTGGCAAGCCAATTTGCATAGCAGCGACGAGTCAGAAACTTTTTTGGTTTCTATTGTATTGCTTACGCTTCGACGATCCAAGCTTCAACCACGTGGGCCCAGTGAAGAGCCGATGACAAGTTGGCACCTATTCGCAACATATACGACAAATTTGTCGTAGCTTGTGAAGCAAACTGCACTCCAGGAACTGGTTGTACAGTTGATGAACCTCTCCATGGTTTCAGAGGATTATGTAGTTTCAAGCAATACATACCAAATAAACCGAGTAAATACGGCATCAAGTTATATGTTCAGGCTGATAGCAAAACGTTCTACTTGGTTTCTTACAAAATTTATACGGGAGCTGGCACCCATGCAACGGGATTGCCAGTCCCAACACAAGCTGTTCTGGATTTGGTTCCATCAGTTTCGGGAACAAGCAGAAACATTACCACTGACATTTATTACACGTCAATTCCTCTAACCATGGGGCCGAAATCCCGAAAGCTCAATTTGGTTGGCACGAAGAAAAAGAACAAAGCGTACATTCCACCCAGCTTTTTGGCGAAAGCAGATGAAGGAACAGTTCAATACGCATTTGACCATTCAAACAATTTCACTATGTTGTTCGTCGCTCCAAAGAAAACGAAGAGGGTCGTCTTCCTGTCCACTATGCATTCCGAAAAAAGGAAAAACGAGGGTACTGGAAAAGAAAAAATAAACGTATTTTACAACCAGGAAAAAGTTGGTGTGGACAGTCATGAACAAATGTGCAGCTTGTACACCACGGCAAGAAAAACAAACCGTTGGCCAATGAGGCTCTTTTATGGAATAATTGACAGCGCTGCCTTGAACGCATTTTTATTTTCACTGGAAATGTGGCAAATTTGGAGAACATAAGAAAGAAAGGTGACAAAATTTCTTGAAGGAGCTGGCCCTTGCTTTGATCATTCCACATGCACGTCAGAGATTCGAAGTGTAGCAAACACCGCAAGATGTGGAACAGGTCATTCGCAGTTGCGGAATTATACCGGCACACTCACCAGCTCCAAGCACCACCCAACGTCATTCAGCACAGCGCAAGAGACGATATATTTGTCCCAGATCAAAGGACAAGAAAAAGAAAATTCATCTGTAATGAGTGCAATAAGTTTGTGTGCGAAGAGCTCAGGAAATGGTTGTGCAACCAATACTAGGAGTAAACGTTATACCTACAGATAATGATACTATATGTAAAATAATCATAAAATCACACATGAAGAGTTGTGGAATATTATATGCATTTTGTAATATATTTTCTGTATATTTCTCTATCTACGTCTATATATTCGAACGTCCTAAGACAAAGTCATGCCTATTTGTCAATATTTGAGTACAAACTGGTGTTGTGAAATATTATTAGGGGGAAAAGTATATTATAATATACTGTGTTTGAATTCTATTTTTTTACAGTGGGCTCATATTGAACCCATGGTACTGTTAACGTTTCTTTTTCCATGGTACCAGAGCAGGGTTAATTTCGAAGTCCCTATAACGCACCATAGACTTTAACTCAAGCGTGAGAATAAATATTTTAAACAAAGATATGAATTTGAAATAACAAGGAAATTTATTAAACAAATTTATATTTAGACAGTATGAATTAAATGACTAAGCACCATTTACATACAGCAGTTACTAATTTTTTCTGTTTTCAAAATGTTTGTTTCAATACTTACATTTTTTCAAAAATTTTCCTTTCCTCTTAAATTCTGGTAAATTAGAAATGCCCACTCTATAATTATATGGAGCGGAATATAACATTTTCTCCTGCTACAGTCTTATACTCTACCGAATTACGTGTTGCAACGATCCGGAATACAATAAAATTAACAACAAAGGCAGGACCGATACCGCAACACAAAGTTACAATTCATTTCGGGAGTTATAAAGCAGCTTTTTCAGTCTCAATGCAGATTATGGATAAAAGGTGTTCATGATTAAGTTAGGTCCAAAATGATTTTTGTGAAGTTCTAAAATTTTGAATGAAAATGTAGAATAAAACAATTACTGAACTCGTTGAAATTCTCTCGTATATAGAATCGTAAAGAAAAATATTTTGTACTTTTTTCTTACCGCTAAATTAGCAAAACAACTTCAGAGGACGATTGTGCAAGAAAAGCTGTAAATGGAAGCTACAAGACAAAAAATATCTATCCCAATTTACAATTTGGATATCCCATTGCCTTTGAATATACCACATTTTATCACATTCACAACAAACACAAATATGTAATACGTTCGAGTGTAGCTACAAGACTGAATGATTCAGCAACAGATTGTTTACCATAATGCCCACCAAATTTCTAACATTAAACTTTTTAATTTAGTTGCTTGACGATGACCAATTATATTTCGAAATGTGTAGCTTTATAAATCCCAACAAACGTAATAATTTTTCGGGTCCATTCGAATGCGTCATATTGCAAAAATTTGTCCCCAGAACAGATATTTCTCTAACCAGTTCTCAGGTCACTTGAGGTAAGACACTGAAACTCACCGAACTCTTGTGATTCTGACGTCATCATTGGCAGCGAAATGAATATATTTAAGGAAAAAATGCAACAAAAGATTCCAAACGTCACTACATACGGACCAATACAAGAAGTTATCGTGCGATATCACATGAAAACACTGTACACTTATGGCGACAACTGATCTGTCAGTGACAAAATAAACTTGAAAATTCATTTTCATTAATAGTTGATGCCAGGCTTTCTTTTTGGTCCTGTAAATCCCAGACGCCGTAATGTCTTATCGACTGAAACACGTATTTATTAGTGTGTTATGTACAGTTCTGTTAGTTGTTTTGAGAAAGCGATAAATCGTATTAAATTTATTTCTGAGGCACTAGAATAATTTTGACAATGTGAATGTCGCTGTTATGTGTAAATGGCAAATAAATTGAATATTTAGTTCTGCAATAAACAAAAAAAATATTTTATCATATGTTAAAGAAATGCATGCTATATATCACGTTCTGTTGTCTTGTTATACAGAAACTTTACATAAAATTACACAGAAAATAAAACAAAATTATAAATAGGCAGGATTTTCTGTTATTTTCCTTTTAAATTGCCAGGTTCCTATGTTTTTTGTTTGAAATATCGTTCTGAGTTGAAAGGAAGAAAAATAACGAGAAAATATAATAGCATTTATTGCACAGCCATTACAGAATATAGAAAATTAATTCTATAAATACTTACCAACAAACAACATATCAATCCGTTGTAAAAATCAAAGACCGCTAAATGAGATTTGCTGATATTTTTTTATCAACTCGCAAGTTTAATATAACGGAATTAAATTTTGTTACACCAATTGTTAAGACAAAGTGACACTGTATAAAGGCAAGCCTTTACTCTCTTACTGCAGTATCAGGGGAGGCAAGGTTTAACTTTAAATGCACATTTATTCATCGACTCCCACACCAAATGCTTCCGAAATAAAATTCTCCTTTAAAAATGTATTCCAGTTCTATTTCATCATTTAGTGACATCCAAATAAGTATTATGCCTGAGTCTTTGTTCACCACACTGTCAGTATGTAAACATAACATAGTCGCAACTATACTACAAATAGGATTCAGTTTTATTGACAAGTTCTGAAGTTTCGGGTTAATCTACAACATTTTTTGGGTTTGAAATTAGCAATGTGACGAAAAATACATGAAAGGCAAGCTCCAAGTCCATGACAGCATGTGTATTGTTCTCTTACCGGCGCGTTCGAAAAAATGAGATAAGTTGCTTTTAAATACTTAATTTTTCTTCATCTTTCCTTTTGTCCTTCCCACTGGCCCATGAACAAATCAGCTCCCACAGAACGGATGTCCATGAAATTTGATACTAGATTATTCTACGAACCTTCTTCAGGAATATTATGTTTTATTCAGATACAACAACTATAAGAGGTACTTTTCATGAAGACCAATATACATTTTTGATCACATCTAGCTCGGTTATCTTAGAATGAGAAATTTTTTTGAAATATTCATAGAAAAATTCAAAACAGAATATTCAGGTCCAAAAAAATTTTTCAGAAATTTGTAGCGTCTATGATTTAATATAAAATAGTATATTACAACCAGAGACGCCACTGGTTACAGTATGTTATTTTCTTAATACATAATTTGAAAAGAAAGGCTATATTAATACTCGTTACATGCATTTTTATTATTCCTTGCAATAAACCAACAAACGATCAATTAATTCAATATGTTATTATGCTGCTCCCAAATTTTACAACACTATTGTGTCAACCTTAGGAAGCTCGTAGCATAATAATTCACTATTAATTGTGTATTGTTTGGTTCAGTGTACAAAAATAAATAATTACATATGCTGAATATGTTTCAAATATCTATTTTTCACTGCAGAAATATCTTCTCAAACGCGCCTCACTATTGCGTAGAATTAATATGGTGCGTCTTGCGTATATTATTTGATGTGTAGATTTCGATTTCTTTGATAGACCGATCGTTCTTTCATAGGAGTTTGTGTGCAAATGTGTGTCTAATTCTTGGTGTCCATTGGTGTGTATCAAATTGTATATCGCCGGTTATGTGTGTGTGTGTGTGTGTCTAATTGTGTCTACAAGTGTAATTCAGAAACTCTGCAATGAAAAGGCTTATACTTAAGGTCGACTGCAGGGTGACAGGATAAAGGAGATAAATTTATTTCATTTTTATACAGATCCACATTTACTTCATAGATTTTTTTTTTAAAAAAATGTTTGTACTATAATTTAATTAAAGAAATGTGTTATTTTCTAGAAATTTTAAAAGTGAGTTCTTTCTTATACAACATATATTTATGTGCCAGGAAATTTTCAAATTGATATCTAACGGTAAAATAAACTTTATTATTATTACCTCTGATTATTAGAAAATGTTCAAACCTGAAGAGCTGTCGTTATCCTAATTTTGGGTGCTTATGTACATGTTTGTTTGGTAGATCTTCATATTCCTGAAATGAGATATTACAGAACACAAACTGTTGGGTGTGGCTTGCCATATATGCTGTGACGTGTCACTTCCTTTCTCTACAGTTTATTGTGTATCGTTAGGTAGGCACAGGAGAAGTGCGGCCAGCATACATGTTAGGTTCTGAGGTTAAAGTTAGTTATTGAAGGGAATATTATTTATTATTTTTCTATGGGATGTGACTTAACTCACGTTTGTAAGTAATGCTCAATCGATAAAAAATTTCCAGTCGAAAAACCTCGTATTCACAAAGAGATACGTATGATGGGGAATAAAAATTGTTTTGAAAATTGAGATTGTGTTTTAGACTGAAAATTTATTATTTTATTTGTGTTTATAGCTTTATATTTATGTAGAAATGCAAGAAAGAAACAACGCATCGAAATTTGAGTGTTTCCCTTCAGTAGCAAATAAGAATTTAGAGTCTTGAAATACGTTCAATAAAATATAATTCACACTAAAAAAAATATTACATTAATGTAATTGGGGTGAAAGTAGTAATTCATTTCGATAGTCCCATAGAGGTTCTTAGACTTTACGTAGAAACGTAATCTACCAAATTACATGGTGCCACACCTCAGAAGGCAATAAATCTAATAGAGGAAAGTGAACCTATAATCTCAAACGAAATTAACATTAACCTTGCTAGATATAAAAATAGTATTTTATGTCTGATTCCAATTTATGGTTAATGGTTCCTCAAGGTTTAACCTACGCTTAAGAGGACTTTGCACAAAATAGAAAAAAAATTGAAATTTTAAGAATATCACAATTATTGAATATTTTGAAATTCTGTCTTATATACAATAATAATATCATACACGTCAGTAGATTTAGTCAAACAGAAATTTTAGAATTCTACTTCAGAGGAATATTGTACACGCAAGTATACGTCTGTAAAATTTGAAAGGAATAGGACAGTCGAAGATTTGTCCCTTCCTTAAGCTCCGGTTGAGATTCTTCTGTTTTCTGAACAGGGTTTTGTTTTTAATTTCAAAAATATATTCTGTCGTGGGCTTCAGCTAAATTGTTACCAACAACTCGAAGAAATCTTCTGTCTCACACAAACGAATTGAGCCCTTAAAATAATATTTTGGGTGTGGGAACAAACGACATAAGTGAAAAAAAATGAGATAAATAAATTCGTGGAATTTTTGTACTTAATATGTTCTGGTAAACTTGCTCAAATTCCAGTGTTTTTTTAAATATGATTTGGTATGTGTAGTTAACTGATGTTTCAATTTTGTTTCCCTACGAAAAACAGGGAAGCACGTCTTTGTAGATTTGATTTGAGTGCAGACTACAAATATTGTGTTGAGAATATAAGTCGTTTTTGACTGAAAGTTTATTAATTTTTCTCCTGCAATTACATTTATATTTACATAATAAATCAAGAACGACACGAACAACGCATCGACCTATTAACACTTTCACCCTCCAAAATAAATAAACTATAGTTTCGAGGGGGTTTTGGACTTAAAATAAGACTTAATTTAGTGCACAAAATGGTTTCAGGAATGTGATTTGAGCAAAAGACGTAATTGTTTCGAGGTTCCCATACGGAATAATGGAATTCACCACCCCCATTTAGAATTAATATTTGCAACAATGAATTGCATTTGAATTATCTTGGAAATGTATCAAAAACATATTCACAGTCAGGATTAACGCAATGCATATGCACCGTTTACACAGAACAGTTTCTAATGTACCATGTTTTCAAAATATTAGCTTAAATGCGTACATTTTTTTAGCAGTTCTCAATTTGTATGTAACTTCTTATGAATTAGAATGGCTGACATTAAACACGGCGGAAATGAACATAATCGAAACACATTTCAAAATTACGTAAAAACTCAGGTAGCATATTGTACTGAAACTATCACATAATCTACCACATTGCACGGTGGCACGCCCCAGAAAGCAATAAAGTTAATGGCCAGAAGAGAACCTACAATTCCGAAAGAATTTCCTTCAATTTTGGGCGATACGAAGGTAGAATTTTAAGCAATTTACAAAGATTACGCAGCAAATAATAAAAAATTATAGATGTAGAGCTTTCTTTTATTCGTCTCTATAAATTTCAATTTTTGTGTCCATACATCGGTATAAACTCAAAAGATAGTAAATGTAAAAAAACAAAATTAATACCTTTTCATTTTTACACTGAGTTAATGTAATAGAACTTCGTAGCTACAAATTTTCTTGTTCAACAAATGATGTATTTTTCACAGTTCCGCAGCAAATATTCCAAAAATGCTGCTCCATCTAGGATATTTGACAAAACACGGTGCACACAAGCTGCGTCTCATGATGTAGTAGTTATTGTTGGAGGAAAAAAATAAATTTAATGAAAAATAGTTTCCAATACTATCTAAAATTATAGCATATTCCTTTAAAAATAAAGATCTAACTAAATAATATACCCGATTTTTCACCGTTTCAAAAACCTTCTGAATTAGGTATAAAATCAAGAGTCATGTTCGTCTGTCGCAAAACGACCATCAGTAAATTCATGTCCAAGCCTAATATAGAACTCACAACAGTCCCATTGGAATACCGGATGTTAAAATATTTCGTAGATAAATCCCGTTAACCGTCATATACAACAACTTTCATAGGACATCTGTTGAGGTTGAAACTAATCTTTCCTGGAAACAAGTCAGTGTTCTTGTTGAAGTGCCCCTGTGCAGAAATAACCCAACTGTCCAGTAGGGTGATATCATACACTTCAGTACAACGGGCTGAACTCTGTTATGGAAACCAAGTGTACAAACCGAATTTCATGCATGTGCCTTCTTCATTATATTTTGTCGGTCTGCTAAATTCTTTGTGCATTATATCATGTAATTGCTAACGATAATGCAGTTATATATTCGGAGTTTTGAGAAATAATCAAATATGGCCGTTTGATGGCACGTTGAGTATTCATTTGCTCCACCAACATCAAATCCAGCTTCAGAATTCCAAAGTCTTGTGAATTCGTTTTTCTTGTCTAAAATTATCCCTCATATTTGTTCAATAAAACTCTCGATATTCCCATCCGGTATTAATATAATGTAACTGTCATCTCTATCTATAAAGTCTGATTTTTCGGGTACGCTAATATTACCATCAACAGTAATAACGACAGGCCAGTTAGAAGTTCGATGAATCTCTACAATCTGTTCCTGTTACACATCTCGGTAGGAGGCTGGCGATTATATCATCAGAGAACGCCCAGGTGCGAAATATCTTTGGCTGAATTGTGTCGGACATCGCACCAAATGTACTTCCTGTACAGTATGGGAAATAGGGGGCAGCATTGCTCCATTCATAATTGCGCTGAAGAGCAATATCCCCAAAAGGATACACTCAAAGTTTTCTTTTCGGTAAATACACAACACACATTCAATTTCTAAATACCGAAAATTCCTCTATCTATAAATAAAGTCTTTTCCTTTCTCTGAAACCGTGAATATTACGGTGGCATTGAGCTTACAGCACGATAATTATTCCTTTTCTATATCAATGGGTTTTAACTTTAATATTTATTCTAATCGAAGTTTCCTTTTCCAAATTTAAGAAACATTAAAATTTAATTTATAGAGGAAATATGCTGACTAGGTTTAAGTAGGGAAATTCTGCTAGTTTTGTTCATTTGATTTCTGTTGTTGTCCTATCAAAATTTAACTCTTATTTAACAACAGATTTGATAAAAAATTTCAGAAACTAAAGTTCTGCAATGTACATATGTTTCTGAACGTAATAAGCATTTTGTCTCCAGATATATCTACTTCTGTAATTCCGAATAGAAAATCGTTTTCCGCCAGACGGATCATGTCATATGTCCTCCTTGCGGAGGAAGAGGATTTCTTGCAGTGACTGAAATCGCATGACCAGGAACAATCCTGAAACACACTGTGGATTTTCGGAAGCGTAGCTCCTTAATGAAGCAGAGGAACATACGTCAGAGCTTTTAGAGAGGACAACGAGGTTTTGAAATTGAATGGGGTGGCTTCAAATGACTCGAGCTGGCATCATGCTGTCTGCAGACAGTGAGTGTAACGAACAGCGAGCGGCAGCAGCTGGACAACAAATGTGAAGATGATTGCTATATTGTTGTGAGAAGATTCTGAA
>Ga0123354_10012628_pt1 | contig 13088 bp, 5 predicted proteins | sample TergutLab28metaG_2_FD_97872 | JGI IMG/M metagenome (GOLD analysis project Ga0123354, IMG submission 97872) | Labiotermes labralis P4 segment gut microbial communities from Petit-Saut dam, French Guiana - Lab288 P4 | ecosystem: Host-associated > Arthropoda: Insects > Digestive system > Gut ...
AGATAGATAGATGGATGGATGGATGGATGGATGGATGGATGGATGGATGGATGGATGGATGGATGGATGGATGGATGGATGGATGGATGGATGGATGGATGGATGGATGGATGGATGGATGGACAGACAGATAGACAGATATATAGATATATGGATTGATAGTTGGATGGATGGTTGGATGGATGGATGGATGGTCTATTAATTAGTTAGTTGGTTGGTTAGTTGGTTAGTTATTTGGTTGGTTGGTTAGTTGGTTAGGTAGTTGGTTAGTTGGTTTGTCAGTCAGTGAGTCAGTTAGTCAGTCAGTCAGTCAGTCGGTTAGTTAGCTAGTTAGTTAGTTAGTATTCTCCTGTCTTTTAATATGAATGTGTTCCGGTAGTTTCTGTAAACAAGCTTCCACGGCTGGTGGACGTTCTCAAGGCAGGTGGTGGCGTTACATTGAATGCTGCACTGTCGGTGCTGCTCTGCCCTCCGTTCTGCTAGCATACGGTTATGGTACTGTGGCGTTCACGAGTCACACCCAAGTACATCCATCAACCATTACATCCTGTCCGTCCTGGCCAACTCCACACACACACACACATCTCATGGTCAGCATTTCTCATTAATGCCAGACACAATGCTTCCATTTTCTACTATTCACGTCTGTCACTTTTTCTTATTACTTATTGAAACCAATTATATACTCACGATACTTGGGCCAAGTTCCGATGGTATTTTGTTGTGGTTGTTGTTATTTCCTTCACTGATCCTAAATCCCTCGAACGCATTTAACATAACTGTTTAGCTCTTTGAGATAATTATATCCCCCCCCCCCAACAGTAATAGCTTATTTGGATATTAACTTACGCACTTTGCATGAGAAAAGATTCAAATTGAAAAATTATTTGTTATTAATGTTTTAGGTAGGTTTTATATCTTGTATGTTTTTCATGGGATTTATTGGTCTTTAGAGTTCCGCTCGAACCCCCGATACTCTGCTTCTCACCCTATTAGTCCACCCTCTAATAGCTCTCCCTCCCCCAGTTGTTCTTCGTGATCTTTGTTAAGTTCAGGAAGCAAATTATCACGCTCAGATTTCATATTCAATTTAGGCGCTTTTGCAAAATTTCGAAAAAGCTACTATTAGATGTGTCATGTCTGTCCGTCCGCCGTCCCTCCATCTGTCCGCATGGAACAACATGGCTCCCACTGGACGGATTTTCATTAAATTTGTTTTTTGAGTACTTTTTTCGAAAATCTCTCAAGAAGTTTCAGGTTTCATTAAACTCGGACAAGCATAACGGCTACCGATATACATTGTTATCACTTTTCGTTTAGTTCTTCTTAGAATGTTGTATGTTTCAAACTCGTAGAATAAAAGTACATTTTATATTCAGTAACGTCTTTTTAAAAAATCGTGACGTTTATGAGCTAATGTGGAAAAGTATTGTAGAACCGCTCAGGTCACAGATAATATAATATGGCGCATGCGCTTTGCATGCTGGATAATTGAAGCTACAGGCACACACTCAGAACATGTAATTCTTATTGCTTTTCCAATGCAGCAGTGGTTTCACGTACGCGCCTCGGTGTTACTGTATATGTACATTGTCTGACTTGTTACGTTACATAGTATACTGTGTCCAGCTGTATTATTTAAGTCGGTCATTTGTCTGTTTCTTTTGTGTTTGTCTCATATATATGCCCTCTTTACTCTCCTTCTGTTAGTTCTGTGTGTCTGTTGTAATTTGTACTTCTCAACAAATAGCATTCTGGCGATCAAACCAAGGGTAATGACATGGTCGGGTACGAGGAAGAGGAAAATTGCATACAGGATTTCGGTGGAGGAACACGAAAGGAAAGAGACCATTTGCAAGACCTAGGCGTAGATAAATGGATACTATTAAAGTGCATCGTGAAGAAATATGATGGGGGCGTTGTTTGGGTTTATCAGGCAAGTGACTTTTGTGAACGCGGCCATGAACTGTTGTTTCCATATAATGGGGACAATATCTTGGCTATCTGAGGACTGTCGGCTTGTCAAAAAGGACTCTGCATCTTGGAAGAGACGTGCGTTTTGTGTTGTTTCTGTTACTGTTCAGTTGGATTTTGTCTTACGAGGTTAATAAACATAAATTGAATCGCATTTTATTAAAACATTTCTCTGTGCTGCAGGATATATTTCCTTCAATCAGGAACACATTTTGTACCTCAGGCTGATTAAGTGAAATGCTATCCTCCTCTTCCTCCTCCTCCTCTTCATCATTATTATCGGAATGGCAAATGTTGCGGTAATTTGAACAGCGCTCTAATTTCTATTACGGAGCACCGGCTTCTATTCCCGATATTAATACCGGCTGTCCTTGCAGTATTTTCGTCATTTCTGTCACTTGCTGTCGATATATATATATATATATATATATATATATATATATAGCGATGTGTACTTCAGATCAATCCACGATCGATATTTGCACACACTACATGATTAATTCTCCACCCTTCAACATTATGTATTCTGATTCTTCGTTGGTACAACCAGTTGTGAAAGAATAAATGGATAAATAAAATAAATAAACCGTCTATTTCAGTAACACACCAACAAAAGCACATATATAGTTTTTTAATAATCTAAAATTTATATTAACCCTACAAACGCCGAGTTAAATCCCATCTGCCATTTGCTGGCATTATTAGGAGCTCACCATATTGTCCACATTAGCAGGGTAAGGGTTAAAACACTCATTAATTTACTTCGTCATATCAGTTTGGTGCTGCAGCAGCATGTCTGTAAGTAAAAGTAAGTTTACTAAATCGATCGTTAAGGCAATACAGCAATAATTAAATGTAGTAAAAATAATTATTATACACAAATAATTAGGCCATATTGGTTAGAGTGTTTTAAACTATAACTTTAGCAAGGAACAAAGTATGCTCCCTGAGGATGATCGTATGATCGAAACATGTAGGAGCGTTTTAAGTGTTTTAATGTAAATTTTAGATTATTAAAAGTCTATATATGTGCATTTGTTGGTGTGTTAATCAAATAAACTAAAAAATGCACGGTGCAACGATAAAGATAAATAAACCGTCTGTCACAATCCTTGCTTATAAGGTTATTTAGCATAAATTTTATTACATGTTTCGGCCTCCTGTGGCCATCATCTGGTATACCTAATCAAGAAAATACAAAGAGAAATGATTATTTCAAACTACAAGATTCTAAAGCTAGATAAGGCCTTACATTTTTGCATTTGAAGTGCGATTTGTAAGACAAAATATTTGGCTGTTGAATGCAGGTACTGCGAACTTAGAGTCTAAAAATCTGTAGCCATTTCCTATTGAGGTGTTTATGCTACTTTAAATAATAGAATGTGTTTGTGTTTTTGGATTGTTTTGTTAGCGTTTTGTGAAGAGGTGTAAAATGTAATACACATTCATCAGAATTCCTGCACAAGCAAAACAGTCTTCCTGGAGTTGGTCCATCTGTCTCTACCCATTCAGGCTCTCCGTTAATTGCTTCTTCTTATTTTCGTATTCACACAATTGTGTGTTGCCAGGTAGAGGTCTCTGCGACGAGCTGATCACTCGTGCAGATCCTACCGACTGTGGTGCGTCGTTGTGTGTGATCTAGAAACCTCAAGAATGAGGAGGCCATGGCCCACTGGGGACTGTCGCGCTAAAAACACACAAACATAAACGGGTCTATCTTGAAATCTATAGTTCTTCAACCTTCACTCTTGTCCTTCATATCAGTTTTATTAACCCTTAAGACAGGGGTGTCCAATAAGCGGCGCGCGGTCATACGTATATGTTCTGTGACATACTGAACTAGAATTTAGGCGATTTGGTATACCACTTATTGTGAATTCACACGTGACCCGTGTCACAATAACAGCTGTGGCCCATTACCAAGAAAGGTTGGACATACAGAATGTATCTATGTATTTTTTATGAATCTCAGAGCAAAACAGCTTTTATTTACCTATACAGCGTCAACTGATTGATTTTATAAGCGGGACCGGTTTGTGTTTATTGTGCGGTACGAGAGAAATATTGAAATGTGACGCTTTGAGACATTCACTTCAGGTTCATCGTAGTCTTCAAACAGTCAATAACTTATAACTGTACATTAATCTCAAGTTTTTATAAAACACATGTGTTACTAATTTAAAAACATTTCTCTTCATGATATTGATGCGAGTTCAAATGTAGCTTTTTGTGTCGCCGTCTGTTTTACACGCATTTTATCAAAGCCATCAGCACCTGCTTTTGCTGCAGCATAACACATGACGTCATTTTTATTCATCCTATTGCATGACCAAGTACACAAAAGGGTATTCATTTTTTGTGTAAATATTATTAAAATGCACTTATTTATTTGTCATATATCAAATATAAGTACTGTGTAGGATAAGCTTAAAAAAAACTTTGTGACGTTTCTTATTTCGTAGTGCGATACTACATTCTAAAGTTGTGTAACAGCTTTAGAATTTTTTTTTATGAATTTTTTCCATGGTGGAGCCACATGGAGAACGGGTTAAATGAAATGTGGAAAACGTTCTTCGTTGCTTGTTTAATTTAGTGTCGTGCCACATTTAAGATACGTCTTGAAGTTGGGTAACTTTTTTCTTGGTGTTGTTAAACTCATGAAATACAGTCGAACCCGGTTATAACAACATCGGTTTATACGACACCTCGTATATAACGTCAGATATTCTGTGCTACCAATTAATTCCTCACTGCTAACCTTAACATTATACTCCTCGGTTAGAAACGACACTCGTTTATAACGACACAAAATATCCCGCTCATGACGTTATACCGGAGTTTGACTGTATCTTGATAATTTCTCTGTATGATTACTTATGTTTCTGTCTCTAGTTCGCTAACCACATCTTCTACTCCTTCTGCCGCTTCTACTACTACTGCTGCTAATAGTACTACTACTACTGCTACTACTATTACTACTACCACGACCACAAGTGCTACTAATGCTACTGTTACCTCTGCTTCCTTATCAAGCAATTCGTCGGACGGTCTCCCTGCTCGGCCCAGGCAAAGCCATAAATCCCGCCTTCTTCAATTTTCCTCGAATCGCGGGTTTGTATTGGTCATGACAGAAAATTAAAAAAAAAATCACATAACAGCTGCAAAATTTCCATGTTTTCGAGCAGTAACTGCCCCATATTTTAGAATTTTAACTTAAAACACCGTGTATTCTGGTAGGGAGTCACCGTCTTTAGGAGCTAATTGCTTTCTCCGAAACGTCGGTAATCAACTATCGGGCTACACGGTGTCATAACCAAGAAGACCACCATATTAACCCTTACCCTGCTAACGTGCAGAATATGGTGAGCTCCTAATAATGCCAGCAGATGGCAAATGGGATTTAATTCGGCTTTTAAAGGGTTAAAATTCGCCCGCCATGAACATTCAGTCACTGTCAGTGTGTCTGTTCTGTTCCGTATTATACGGGTTTCACGTGACCTAATTACAGTCTCCTGTGAAGTTATGACCCGAAATAAAAGAAAAAACCCTTTATTTATTTTTTTGCTCCCTTTATGCTGCGAAGTTTCTCATAAATTAACACTGTTTGGTCCAATGTTCAGTTAAACTCGACAGCACTTTCCGTTTCTCCACGACGAATGTCGAGCTCACGTCGACACTTTAGATTGGTTCCCTGTAAGCTGCTGCCATCTAGTTGCTGCTTTTGAAATTCGAAGATCACGATATTTTGTGTAAAATTGACTTCGGCCAGACCGTTCGAATTTCGCGACAATAATTTCTACATTGAAGTGTTAATCTGTTTACTTCGTGAGAAAGGTCGTAGTTCACGCTTTTACGACTATAAATTAGACTTCACTCCTGTGTAATGTGTTTTACTTTTGCCTCGTCTTTAGACAGTTGTAGTAAGGTTGTAAATAAACTCCTTGAATTAATAAATGTAACGTGAAATTGTTTATCCCCTTTTTAATTTTTATGTCAGTTTTCAAAATAATCACATCCTTGTGGTATTTACATTTAGACTTTCCGAACACAATCCATTTCCATTAAGTCACACCGGCAGTGGTTCATTATGACAAGCACTCAAAAGGTAACAAAAGGAGTTACCTCTACTCACCGCGTAATAACCCAGAAGAGCGCCGTTCTCGTCTACTTCGCGGCGGAGGCCTGAAATCACACGAACGTTTTTCGTTACCAATGCGTTAATTTAACCTTTGAAAGCCTACCGGTAACTTTATGTACCACAAGCTCTAAACTTCAAAAATTCTACATTGTGACCATATTGAATTTTTGTGTGTTTTTTATGAATCTCGGAACAAACATCAAATTGTGCCTCATAGAACATTAAAAATTGGTGTTTACAACTGAGGTGGAGGGTGTTTACTGTGCGGTACGCACAGGGTCCTTATATAACACAGATATGTTTCGTCTCTAAAAGTTCAAAAAGTGTTTTGTGTTCTTGGCGGTGGATATAAACCTGAGTCTAGTGGTCTTTTGTTCTTATAGCATCTGTCTAAATTTCCTTTTTTACTCAATTATTATACCAACTACTGCACATATATAAAATTTGTAAAATTTGCACATTAAAACATTAAAACATTAAAAACGCTCCGACATGTTTCGGTTCTAGGACCATCATGAGGGAGCCGTATCGTCCTTCCTAAAGTTACACTATAAAAAATCACATTAATGTTTTGGCGCCGGAATTATTTTTTTAGTTTTAGCACACCTGTATATAAAATGTGAATAATACAGGAACCAAATACATTAGAATTATGAAATAAACTGCATTTTGAAGAAAAAAAAACGGAGAGTATATACCATGTTTAAAATATTCAGTACCTACATTTTTTGAATAAATATATAAAATGCAACTTTAGAAGTTAGCGGTGCGGTACGACCACTATAGTTGACATTAGGCGTCAAAAGGTTAATTTCGTTGTACCAGTTGGGTATTGTGGCAGCATGCTGTGTTGTGTAATGTTATGTTGCGACGAGTGCCCTGCTATAGTATGGCACTCTTCGCAACATAACATTACACAACACAGCATGCTGCCACAATACTCAACTGGTACAGCGAAATTAATGTGACTTTTATAGTGTGACTTTAGCAAGGACGATATGGCTCCCAGATGATGGTCCTAGGAACGAAACATGTCGAAGCGTTTTTAATGTTTTAATGTGTAAATTTTATAAATTTTATATATATGTGCAGTAGTTGGTATAATAATTGAGTAATTCAACAACATGCACGGAGTAACAACGAAAATAAAATTCCTTTTTCACGTTCGATGTTAGTTTCTGGTTTTGTGAATTTACGAAAGTTGTCGGAGAACAGGTGTAAGAAAAAACGGTAAGTGTTGTCGAGTGATGGTGAATAATTACTGTTAAAAATTCTGAAATTTAATAAAAATAATTTCACCGTAACGGGCTTATGACGGTGCGACTTATAGAGGGTCGCTCTGTGCTTGTAGTGAGACTGTTTGGTGCACTGGTGCATGGAAATGTGACGTAGTTAACGGGTAATTGTTCCGTTATGTTTAAAATGCTGAACTGAAAAGCGAAGAATCATGTCTCATGCCTCGAAATCTATTCTTATTAAAACAAAGTTTACCTCTCAGCTCTATCTAGTGCCGAGGCTAAGAATGAGTGGAGTTTTTCCTCCGCTCCCCTTATATGACTTTTACTTTAAAATGGAACTGTACGCAGAGTATTGGAGGCTGTTCGGCGGATTGTTAGGTTAACACGAATCGTATGTGCTAGGAACACTTTGTTGAGCTCATTCAATGATTTCTCTAAGGTATTGTGACGTATCATGAAACCGGGGTAGAAAATTTATGAATGACTTAACATTTAGTGGGACGCCAAAGTTTTCGAACAGCCTTCAATACTATTTTTGGTCCCAGTTACTGTTCGAAAACTTTGTATGTAGTAATTATGAATCTCTCTCTTAACTACATTATCAGGAAATTCTCAAATTATGGAGCAATCCAGTCTAAGAGTTGAAACCACATTTATTAATCCTTCAAATTCACTTGGGTTTGAATCCAAGCTACTGTCCAGGACAGAGGATTTTTAGTTCATAATAACCTTCAGTGCATTTGCGAATGTACATTGCACGGAGGACAAGAGTATGTGAAATATTTAAGATCCTTACAATACACCGACGGTCAAAATTAAAGAGTATACAGGGTTATTCGAAATGATTGTTGGGGTTTTAACACCTTGTCATACACATTACACTTCAGATAGGAGTACATGTGTTTTTTAGAACAACACTCCAAGTTTTGTTACATAGCTTACAGGTGCTCATTCTCTGCACCCTTTGAGATTCTACAAACATCAACACCATAATCGAGTTCGTTCCAAACTGTTTGTAGCATGTCAGCGGTGATGGTTTCAATGGCGATTCTGATTCTTACCTTCAGTTCCGGGATACTTGTGGGAAGAGGAGGAACATAAACCTCTAGATCCATCGGTGCAACTACATACTCCTATCTCAAGTGTATTATGTATGACAAATTGTTAAAATCCCGACAATCATTTCGAATAACCCTGTATATGGTGTTCAGGTTTTGCAAGATATCTGAGGAAGTTGTTGGGCGTGGCGTCTTAGCTCCTGACATTATTAGTCAACTCCGTGTACACCGAAGGTCACAAATACGAAAAGCGTTCTTGCCAAATTCTTCAGTTTTCCTGTACAAACTTGGCAGTTGAATGGTATTTAATGCCCCAAATTTTGGATCAGTGACACCTGCCACTGTCGAAACGACTGCGTGTAATTACGTACTCGCAAAAAGGAAAGTAAATGACTTGAAAGTGTAGATATATTTTTTGTATGTTTTAAAACTGACTGTGATTCATTGCTGTTTATATTTCCAGCGCAGGGAATGGTTCCGCCTCTGTGCACAGGCGCATCTGTGTGTCGTGTTCACTGCGTGACCTTCTTGTATCAATTTGTTGTCCTTCATTCAATTACATAAATCAAATGATAAAATTAACTTGACAGTGAATTCCCTAATTTCTCTAATCCTGGTACTTCCTGCTGGTCATTGTCTAAAACTGATATGAAATTGAACTGTCAGTAATGCAAACAGAGTATTCAACACGTCGATATATGCAGCTGCTAAATAAATTTTTGATATACACGACGCGTTTGTCATTTGATGACAACCATTTACCTATTTTGACATTCGGAGGACCGTGCATCGTGATATATTCTTATAATAAAACCAACGAGATTCACTAATTTCTCAAATTTATTTTTGGAATAGAACTCTACATGTTTCGGGCAGGTTTTCTGTCCATCATCAGGAGTCTAGTACCGAAAAAACAACAATAGTTATATCCTGATCCCGCTAGCAAGCGGTCAGCATAACCTGTATTACATATACTTCTTGCTGTGTAGACAGTACTAGACTCCTGATGATGGATAGGAAACCTGTCCGAAACATATAGAGTTCTATTCTAAAAATAAATTTGAGAAATTAGTGCATCTCGTTGGTTTTATTATAAGAACCATTTACATGCAGACAGAAGTAGATCCAGATTACAAACCCCTGCCAGTGTGTTACAGAACACAATGCCCAACTTAGTGCTATGTCACTCAACGCTCTAACAATCCCAGTGACAAATCAGAAAGTTTTATACATCCTGCCTTGTTAGCAATCTGCATGCATTTCAATAATGTGACTTCTTTGTTTGTGGTCTGTAAGGAAATTAAATTGCGTGAAATCCTGCTGGTTCTAGGCTGTTTCAATGTGTTGAAACTGAAACCGAATAGCTTAAAGATTTCCAAACAAAGTTTTGGATATTTGTTACATTTACATTAAATAATTTGAGAATTTCCTTAATATAGGTGTTCTAATTCTCATCTTATAAGAGTGGTGTCTTTTGTACATTAGTGACTTCAACGAAACATGTCAAATTACGCCATATGACCCATGTGAAGATGTGACTTGCACTTTACTGTAACTTTTTTTCTTACATTTTGCATTACGCTGTTGTATTATAATATTGTTTGGAAACAGCGACAATCAAAATACATCAGGTCATGCAAATGGCATTCTGTTTCAAAAGAGCAGTATTGCACAATAGAGTGTAGTTATTCCTTTGTAACACACGTGGCAGCAATTGATGTTATCAAATGTCTTTAAAATCGACATGTATTTTTATTGGCGTAACTCTCGCTTTTCGTAATTGTTTGCAGCAATCCTGCATGTCATTCCGTAGTCCAGCCCACGTGGAAAGATCGATTTCTGATCTGTTGTCATATTTGTTGTTCAATATTCATATAAGGTTCTCCAATTTTTTAGTGTGCAATTAAAGTTTTCGCTTGAAGTGAAATGAGATAATGCACTTATCTCAGTAATTAACCAACTTGATGCACAAACGTTTTGTTTTACAATAAGTTTATTTCATGCCTCTACATGTTTCGAGCACATGTGCTCATCATCAGGAGGTCAAAATTGTGGCCGTAAGGCCAACTATAGCTGTGATGATACCAGAGGCTGTGTATACAATTTTGACCTCCTGATGATGAACACATGTGCTCGAAACATGTAGAGGCATGAAATAATCTTATTGTAAAACAAAACTTTAGTCCATCAAGTTGGTTAATTACTGAGATAAATATACTGAGATGCACGGTCAGCAAAACGTCAAAAAAAGAGATAATACATGTAATGAGATACTGTTTTTGTTCAAAAAATCTCATCTAGACAATTCGTACATACAAGTTACCCATTATTAGTTGTAATACACGTGGGGTTTTACGTGAATGTAAGCAGAAGCTGAAGTGTCGAATTAAATTGTAGTTTCGGGTTGGAACAATGGATACTTCTTAGAACAAGAAACTGAAAATAGCTGGTCTTGAATCGGTAACTTTGTACATGGCCTGGACTGCAGAATGTCAGACTGGATCTACTTCAAACAGCCACGTCACAAATAATTACAAAGAATAAATTCAATAATTGATTAGATTGTAACATTTTGCTATTTTAAGATACGTACAGTATGAGATGTGGGCTGTTTCAGGATTTTACGCAGCCTACAGTGGCAGTTTCTTACCGACGTTTCGGGATATCCTATCGTTCCCACCTTCAAGGGTCAAGCAGTAGAAGACTGTTGTGTCCCGAAGTTTCGGGAAAACATATCTGTCCCATTTCATGGGTCAAACAGTCTTGGTCTGCCTGGCCCTTTAAAATGAGACCTATAGTTTCTCCCGAAACGTCGGTAAGAAAATACCGTTTTACGCTGCGTGAAATCTCAAAAGAGCGCAGCTCTCATGTACACCGCGGCGGAAACCTGAATTCTAGGGTATTTATATCACTCCTAGAAATTATAATTTATTTGTGATTGTATTTACTGGTATGACATATGAATGGTTGCATGTTGTGCTGTAAGTCTGCGTTACCTTACCTTGTGGTCGTAACATAGATATCGATATGTATCTTTATTATCAATATATTTCGAACTCAAATATAGAGTGTTCTTTGTGAGTGTCATTTGAAGATTTTGTGTTATTTAAATACCGCAGTAAAAACTTATGTTCTTGCCTACACGCCATTTTGCTTTTGATTCAATATGGCGCTGCTGCAAAGCTTTACTGCTTTTAGTTTCAGGTGTGACCTGGTGAAACTGACTCGCATTTAGGCGAAGCCTTAGTCATGTCTAATTGTAATTTACGGGCCTGTTAAATTGCTTTCCTTTCGGCTGGATTTGTGCGTGTGTGAATGAATTGATGTCATTGTCTTAGGACATGTTGTGTTGTTTTCATTCCCACCGACTCTTATAACGAAGGTACTTACACTTAAAGAAGAAATTGCTTTTCAGTGTTCGGAAGTAAGGAGTGATTTTGGTTTCATGTTTTTTTTTTTTTAACATTTCGTGATCTTGAGAGTACTTTTACGTTTCATATGCAATAGTTGGATTTTAGAATGTATATTCCAAGTACGTCAAATTTTAAGTAATCCATATATTTAGATGAACCTCCCAATTTCTTGACACTTTATTTCATTTCACGACCTTCTAAATTGACGAAGAAATTAGTGAGTGGTTTACACTTAGCATTAACAATATATATATACAGGGTGTTTCAGGAGGAATAGCAAATATTTTAGGAGGTGGTAATATGGACTATTCCGAGTAAATAAGTTCATATGAACATGTGTCCAATTTTCAATGGGTGTGCAGATACAGCCGTTTGAATGTTACGCATAAAAAGCCTTACAAAATGTATGAAGGAAAGACAAATTACGTATTGATTGCATTTATTGGTTATGTAAGTGTTCTCAATAAATTGCAGAAGTTCAAAGTAGGTTTTCAAATATCCAACCATTGACTTCAACGCACATTTCAACCCTCTTGGCAACAGTACGTGTAGCTATCCTGAGGGCGTCTTGGCGTTCTTGCTTTATCACGGCAGCACTATTCATACTGCGAGCGACCAATTCGTCTCTTGTGTTTAATTTTTCTTTGTAGACTTCGCTTTTCATCCATCCCCACAGACAAAAATCTGATCTGTGCGCGCCAAACCCAACAGCTCTATCTTCACACCTACTGAAAATTGGACACGTGTTTATATGAACTTATTTACTCCGAATAGTCCATACTGCCACCTCCTAAAATATTTACTATTCCTCCCGAAACACCCTATATATATATATATATATATATATATCCATTACATATCTGTGGGCCGGGTAGCGTAGTCGGTATAGCGACTGGCTACGGGCTGGACGGTCCGGGGATCGAATTCCTGTGGGGGTGAGATTTTCCGTACCTGTCCAGACCGGTCCTAGGGCCCACTCAGCCTCCTGTGCAGTGGGTACCGGGTCTTCCCCGGGGGTAAAGAGCGGCTGGGGCGTGACGCTGACCCCTCACCCCCTTACGGTCCCGTGGTCAAGAATGAGTAGAGCTATACCTCTACTCCCCCTATGGGCCGTACGGCCTGTACAGAGCCTCAGTGCCTGTACAGAAGAGCTATACCTCTACTCCCCCTATGGGCCGTACGGCCTGTACAGAGCCTCAGTGCCTGTACAGTACAGCTATACCTCTACTCCCCCTATGGACCGTACGGCCTGTACAGAGCCTCAGTG
>Ga0123354_10012629_pt1 | contig 13087 bp, 10 predicted proteins | sample TergutLab28metaG_2_FD_97872 | JGI IMG/M metagenome (GOLD analysis project Ga0123354, IMG submission 97872) | Labiotermes labralis P4 segment gut microbial communities from Petit-Saut dam, French Guiana - Lab288 P4 | ecosystem: Host-associated > Arthropoda: Insects > Digestive system > Gut ...
AACCAGATACACCCAAGACCATGGTACCCTGTAATATAATGAGATCTCAAACCCGCCCCATTACGCCCCAAGACCACTACACACATGCTAGTATAGCCTAAGCTCTAAGTCTAACCACAAACTGATGATGGCCCACATATAGGGCCGAAACATGTCGTTGTTGTAAACTCCTATAATATAATAATAAATATAGTTGTGTTTGACTGTAAGTGTTAACATACCTAACTCCTTACTATCGTATAGATCTACAAAGTACATCTTCAGCACACACACCCTCCGTATCTTTGTAAACGAGATCTCATTCCCCACTTACACCGCACAATATTTGTACTGTACCATATTATATTATGTAGTTTTTTCCTCTGATACTGTATCCAACCTCATGATGGCCATAAGGGCCGAAACATGTAGTTGAGATATTCATATGTATCTGACAATATAGTTGTGTTAAGACGGTAATACCATTGCATATTGTTTGCCTTTAAAGCTCCAGTACTCACAGCAGAAATTCTAAATGTCAAACAAACAGCATGCCTCCCTTTCATACCATTAGCCCAAAGAATATAAGGAGGCACAATATGCAATGTTATTGTTAAAACAATTTCCAGCAAACACTGAGGAGTTACTTTTATATTCCATATGCCCAACTAAGACTAAGGAAGGAACATAACCCTAAAAATGGAATGCCAATGACTGAATTGGTAGAAGAATATAAGCTAACAGTTTCTGTCAACATAATTATAAAGAATGGAAAAAAAAACCATTACAGATTCTTCCATTATCATCTCCTGATTAAAAACTTCAGCATAAAGAATTATCTAGGATTTGGGATTTGTGATTCTAAAAGAAAATTACTCTTCAGAATCATATTCACAATGATATTCACTCCATACATTTATGTAACACCTCACATCTCCAAAGTTTGGGTGAACACAATGGGAAGTTGAGTTGTCCAAAGTTTGTAAAAAGTCTGTGGGATTCGGGACTCTTGACACTCTACATGCTAATCCCAGTACCATCATCTCTACTTCCTCTTTCCTTCCTGGAAGTCCAGTTTGGAAGTTAATTCCAATTTCATTCTCAAAAAAAAAGTGTAACTTTACAATAGGCTGATCAGTTACTTACATGTGTTTTGCTGGCACAGTGTTTCAACAGTTTATTTACTAATTTTGTATTTGCCACATTTTTGTATACATCCAACAGATATGAATTTGATGAGAGGTTAGGTTATGTTTAATTCATTTACTTTATGTTTATGTTACTTTTTCAATGTAACATTGTACATTTTCTGTGCAACTGTATTATATTCACAAAGAATCAATACCAACTTGTTTCACTGTATTATTTGTTGGGTGGTTAGTTCTCTGACATGTTTCAGCATGACTTAATAGGCCATCTTCAGGGAGACTTCGTAATGTGTACAGTGTTTGTTTCAACTTAACCATTGGAGTTTCTACATATGATTAAAATCAGTGTTGTAGTTGATTATGGTTAAAATACAATAAAGTTACTATAAGTTCAGTACACAGTACAGTATGAAATTGTAACATTTATATGTTGTGTCCAAACATCTGATTTGGTCTTTCTGTATTTGTAAGTTATGAAATCTGTGAGTATGGAATACAAGCTCTGATTAGAACACCTAGGTGAAGCAGAAATTGAATAAGAAAAATTTCATCATGGATGAAATTTTTCTATTTAGTTAAGTTGACACAAATGCTGCACACATTATAGAAGTTTCACTGAAGATGGCCTATTGAGCCAGGCAGAACATGTTGGAGAACTAACCAACAAACGAACAATACAAATTGATTTGTTGTGAATTTATGTTAGTGTTGGATCTAGTTAGCATAGGAAAGGGATCAGAGACATGTTCTTGTGAACATGGTCAAGCATGTTGAAGTTCCTATAAAGGCAAGGGACTTCTTGATTAGCTGCACCTACATGAAATCTGGGGGACCGCGGTAGCACAGTGGTTAAGGTGCTGTGCTACAAATCGGAAGGTTGCTGGCTCGATCCCAGCTGGTGTCATTGGATTTTTCATTGACATAAAATCCTTCCGATCGCACTATGGCCCTGGTGTCGACTCAGCCTCTAACAGAAATGAGTACCAGGAGCATTTCCTGGGGGTAAAGGCAGTCGGTGCGTAAGGCTGACAACCTACCACCATCCTGTGCCGTTGTCACGAAATCTGGGAACCTTAACTTCTTGGAACCCTTTGGGCCCCTTCAGGCCTGTAATGGGGCTGTTTTACCTTTCTTACATGAGATCTGAGATTCTCAGTGTGTTGCTGATGAAGATTTAAATCTTCTGGGATACAACACCATGTCAGCTTGTAAACAGTATTTTAGAGGTGTATGCTGCCTCCATTCTAGGATGCATGTAGTCCAAGGGGAAAAACTTTCATTGGAAAAATGGGTATATTATATGAGTAAAAGGCAAGCTGGGAGGCAAGCCAGTGGGACTGTCAGTGTGTGCAGTGGGTGAGAGGCCACACATGGATAATGCAGGTAAAGTTAAGGAGAACTGACGTGGGATTGGTGTATAGTATAGAATGGAAGTGAGGGAGTTCTAGAATGTGACTGATAGGTGCAGCCATGGGAAGTTTGTGATGTAGGTACTGAGTGTAGACAAGGGAATTTATGATAGGGTAGCCTGGGAGGCAGTTTGTAAGTACAGCCATGGGACATTAAGTGATGTTTGTGCAGAAGTAATCAATAAAGGGTCATAATGCAAGATGACATGGTAAAGGTATCGAGGAGTGGAAGGAACTATGGGTGGCTATGCGAGGTGCAATGATCACGGAAACAAGTAATGTTTACTAAACAACACAGTGCCATATTCTGCAAGGCTTAATCTTCAGCTACTATCACTTTCTCAAGTAGCAGCATAGTGAGTAAGGTCCAACAAGCATCAAGAAAATGCAAATTTGATGACAGGTTTGGCTGTACACAACAAGCGTAAGAGTTTCAAGTACAGATCAACACACTGTAAATCTGTTCTCTGATCTACAAGTACTTGTCAAAATGTTTGAAGTTGCAAGTAACAAAAAGGCATATAATAGTGAACATGTACTGTATTCTGAAAAGATATCTGTACACAATGACTAGAATAATAATAATAATAATTATAAAATTAATATATTTACACTAAGGCTCCCTTTTACTTTAATGCAACATAAAAATGCACCTCAAATGAAAAATAATCTAAACAAGAACCCACTGTTTACATCCCATGCCTCCAAATTCAAGGTTTAGAACATTTAAATCTAGGGTACATATTGTACTAATATTCATTCATTAAGATTATGCAATAAATAATCTAGAATTATCAAAAGATATACTAATCTTTAGCCTTTATGTGCATTATGAGTCATGGGCTGTTAGAAGTCACTGGGTTCATTGTTCTTAGCACTGTACATGACAGGACACATATTGTGTTAATTTTCAAATACCTAACATGCACCATGTTTGTCAGTTCCTCAGTGCTCACACCTCCAACAGTATCAGCTGCAAGATCACCACACAGGATAAACTATTTATTCGGTAAAGATTAATGTACAAAGTTTTAGTTTCCCCTATAAAACCAATGTGACTTGTTATGTTTATTTTAACAAAGCACAAGTTCACATGACACAAGATGAAAAGACTTGTATAAATTATCAGTTATTTTAACATTTCTTTTATTTCAAAGTCAGTTCTATTGCTATTAAGTTAATTATGGTTGTAATTTCAAGTAATGTGTCATAGAATATGCATGGGCCATAGACATAGTCGAGTTTAAAAAACTGCAGTGACAACAGACCCCCCAGGAAAGTATCCCTTGATGCAGTGGTGGGGCTTGTGTGGTCCAATGATCCTAAAAGCTGTGCTGGTGGTAATTTAGCTACTGGTAGGGTCTCCCATGCTAGAGAGGTCAAAGGCAATGACCCAGATGAAAGGGAAATGACCTTTCTTCTTAAAATATCCACCAGTGTGAAAACCCACAATCAGCCCCACAATACCAGTCGATCATATAAAATTATGACCCAGCAAAAGGAAGAGGCAGTACTATCTGAACATGGCTACATAATAAGTTAGAACCATGCTTCAGGTGGAGAAAACAATGGAAATAATGAACTTGACAAATATAACAAAGATGTAGCTTCATTACAGGAGATAAGGACAAGGACAAACAGATAACTTCACCCCCATATACAGTGGCCCCAGTATATGAGGTGGGCAATTTGGCACTAGCTTCTTAACAAGAAAATAACGAGCGGTTTACTTGGATGTGAGACCATTAACAAATGAATATGCAAAGTCAGGCTAAAGGGACAGTTTAGGAGTGTGATCCTCATACCAGCACATGCTCCAGCAGAAGAAAAAGGTGAAGAGGAGGAAGAACAATTCTATAAAATCCTAGGAAGAACATGCAAAAAATGTCCAGGTATGATATAATTATATTTTGGGCGATTTTCATGCAAAGATGGGAAAAGATAATTTTATGGATAATGTGGCAGGAAAGTTTTCATTACATGAGGAAACAAGTGGAAAGGTCATACTCCTGGCACACCTAGCTACCATGTACCACCCTGTCATCAAGAGCACCTGTTTTCAACACAAGAATTTACAAAGAGGGACTTGGAAAGCACCTGGGAGATAGAATTAATCAAGCTAAGACTAAGACTCATCTCGGCCAGACAATCCTCCGACATAACAACAGCAGAACCTGCCAAAGACCCAGTTGTCATACCGACCATTACCTTCCGATAGCAGTATTAGGACCGTGATTGTCAAATAAACAGAAAGGTAACCGAGTGCAAAGAAAGAAGTGGAATACTAAGAAATTGAAAAACCCATTGTCTGAAACAAATATGAGAACCGCCTCAGTAACACTGAAAGGTCATGAAGAGATGAGCAACATCCAGGTACAGTGGCTGAGTATAAAAAGAGTAATGAGCAAAGTGACAGAAAAGATATTGGTGAAAGGGAAACCAGGTATAATGATGATGATTTGATGATGAATGTATGGATCAGAAAAATAAGAAACGACATAAAATGCGGAAGAGAGATACCAGATACAACAAAGAGCAGTACTCAGAAAGCAGCATGCTGCCAAAACATTCTGGAAGAAAAAGTGACTATGGTTGGAATAAAGATTGGAAAGAAATGAGAGAGGAAAAAGACGAATGGATTTTCTTCCAGGTAGTTAAAAAAATAAGGAATGAATATCAGCCCATATTAAATCTTCTTAAAGAAAAGCAGGGCAATATAATAGATCAGGATGGAAAAATGATGTACAGATATGCTGAATATTTCAAGGAGATGTTGAACAATGAGTTGGAAGATGAGAATGACAAATAAGGGGTGTTACATCTGCATGCAGCAGAGCCAGAGATGGAACCACCAACCTATGAGGAGGTACAAGAGACAAACACCTGAAAGAAGAGAAACTGAGCACCTGGTGGAGACAACATAAGGACAGAACTGCTTAAATGTGGAGGGGGAGTGCTGAAGAAGCAAGTTCAAAAGTTGATTATTCAGATCAGGAACAAGAACAAATGCCTGAAGAATGGAGTATGGGACTTGTTTTTCCACCATTTTAAGAAAGGTGACAAAACAGAATGTCTGAACTACAGAGGAATTACACTGCTGAATGTAGCACACAACATTTTTTTTTGCACAGTACTGGCCAGAAAGCTAAGCCCATTCCCTGCAGAGATTCCAGGCGAATACCAGTGTGAATTTTGTCCCGGCAGAAGCTCTAATGAACAAATATTTATTTTAAGGCAGTCACTGGAGAAATGGATTGAGTATGGCATTGATGTCAAAACACTTTTTATTGATTATAAACAGGCTTTTGACATTATCAATAAATACAAACTACAAAGGTCACTCAAGAGCTAAGGCATTCTGAAAAAGATTATCAATTTGATTAAAATGACAGTGTCTCAAGCATGTAGTAATGTCATGTTGGGGAACCAGGCCAGTTACAGCTTTCATATTGGGGCTGTTGTTAGGCAGGGTGACATATTATTGTCTACTCTCTTTAACCTGGTGTTACACACAGCAATACAAGATTTTCAGACCCTGAGGCCTACAATAAATCTGTTGGCCCAACTGTTTGGCTCTGCAGATGTAACTGCTCTGTTGAGTCACAGTATTGCAGTGCTCAAGGATCTATTCCAAGCATTAAAGAGGGAAGGAAGGATACTTGATTTTGGTAGAGGCCATTCTATTGTTTTAAAATACAATATTAATAAATTAAATTATATAAGTACACAGTCAAACACAACAATGTAGTTGTTGTGGTTGACTGTGTAAATATATAATTTATTTTATTATTATTGAAGGATATTTGGTTTATAAATAAATGAAGTCAAAAAAAAAGTTCAAGGTCTCCCCTTCGCAGGCATAAATGGACAAGATACCCTGACCACTGGTGAGCTCCAGGTTGAAGGCATTAATGATTTTAATTACTTGGAGCTAATACAAACAGTGAAAACCAGGCAGATAAAGAAATAACCTAAAGAACAACGGCAGGGAATTGTGCACATTGTATGCTGAGAAAACTGCTTAGGTCGCACCTTCTCTCTAAAGGAACTAAGATAACACCATACAAAATGTTCATAATACCTGTGGTAACATATGGAGCTGAAATCTGGACCATGAGAACTGTGGAAAAACAAACCTGGAGAGTCTTTGAGAGGAGAATGGTTAGAAGCATCAATGGACCCTGCTTTCTGAATGAAGAATGGACACCGAGATCATATCACAAGATTGAATCCATCCTGGGCCATGCTGACAGTGTTAGATTTGTCAAATCAAGAAGATCAGCAGGCAGGGCCATGTGAAAAATATGGATGATCCCTACATTGCTGAAAAAGTTATTGAATGAAGAAATCTATGGCAGGAAAAAACCAGAACAATCAAGAAAACGCTGGATAACAGATGTGGAGGAGGACCTCAGGATGAGCATCTGAGGTTGGTGATTGAAGACCCAAAATTGACAGGACTGGAGGGGGATTGTGCAGGAGGCTGAGGTCCATATTGGACTGTAGTGCCAGACTAATGATGAATAACAATTGAAAGTTTTGAGATTTTAACTTCATAAACTTTCTGAATATGAGACGTATTTACTGTCTGTGACCCTCCATGGGAAAAGATTTCCTTCATTCTTTACCTGCTTACAGTCTGCTGGAATGGTCAAGGAAACCTTGAAAATAAACATTCTGACACACAAATTTCCCAAACGAAATACAAGCAAACACAACAACAGACTATGAATCCTAAAAGAATTTTTCTCCAGCCATTAATTATTTCAATTACGATGGACAAAAAGACAGTAAGCGCTGAGAAAAATGTTTTGACCCCCAAGAGGGAGGAAATAAATTGAAGGTGGAAAAAATGGCAAGATGATGTGTGTCATAATTTGTACTCCTATCAGCATGATCAAATCAAAGAGATGATATGCATGGAGAATGTGGGACACAGGGGAAAGGTGAGAATGTATACATACTTTCAGTCAAAAAATATGGAAGGAAGAGACCACTTGGAAGATATAGGTATAGATGGATCTCACGGAAACAAGGTGGGATGATGTGGCAGGTTCTTGTGAATATAATGCACCTACAGATCCCGTAAAAGGCAGCAAATTTTAACTACTGATTTCTCATGAGGGATTCTGCTCCTTGGAGATATTTAAATAAAGTATATACATATTGCACACAAATACTGTTTATACAATTTCAATTCATCACCTTCACAGCGAATATCAATGTGTAATCTAATCTCATGACACAACACTTGGAACAACAATATACATGTTATCAGTATCTAGCACATTCTAATCTCTTGCAATAATTATCACAGAGCATGTTATTTCAAGTGAACCATTATCTACATACTTCGAATTCTAAAGCCTGGTTTAGTTTACTTTTAGAAAATACTGTCTGGATCATGCACCAACATACTTTACTACCTGAATATTCATTATATGTAATAAAAAAAATTTGGCACTTTTAAGTGAAACTGCAGCAGGGTACAAACATGAATCTGCAGAATTGGATTAAATATTCAGGCTGCACACACTAATCGTGAAGAGAGCTGTGAATATGGCATTGGGTACAAATATGCCACCAGGATTTTCTCCATCAGGGGTACAAACAGATATATGGCATACAAAACTTATATTTAAGCCATTTAAAAATACTTCCATGGAGTGCCCAGTAGCTGTGTTAGTTTAGATTCAGTTAGATTGATTTAATCATATTAATATTTGGTATACTTTCCCTGCTTTTCCAATTTGTTTTCAGTTTCATTAATTACATTTTTTTTTGTGCACAGATTCCAGGGGAAGCAAATGCTTGGCTGCCTACCATGCAATGGAATTAACACAAGACTTGTGAATTAAGATGCTGATGTGACATACAGGTGTCACTCCTTAAAAACCTCTGAAAAGGGAATATTCTATTAATTGTAAAATAAATTTGTATGATTACACAAAGAAACAAGTTATTGCATCCATTTCCTGAAATATCATACTTGACAATCAAGCAACTCATTTAATTTCTTTATATTTTGGACCTTAAAGAATGGCATCCCATGATGCAGAAGTTTTAGTAACAATTTTGTTATACTTCTGTGATGTTCAAAGTAATTGTTTTGTAATACTGGTCACACAATTTTGTTACACATTTAATGGAAAAATACACCAAAGGAGCTAAACTTCTATTTGTTACATTAATATTTTTGTGAAATGAAATTCTGTAATGACATGAATATCCATCTTTTCATATGCTAAGTAACTGAAACTGAAAAGCTTAATGGTTTATAATTTCAGCATTCACTGCAATGACACACCACTTGGTTTCTAAATCTTTAGCAGATATGCAAATAAAAAAGAATTTTATGGGTTTGCCATCACCCGAGTATAAAGATTGACACACTAAATTTACAGACATTAAACCAGCAAGAAATACACAATTCTGTTGCAGTACCTCAGACAGCCACCACTCTAACAAACACTGCAGCAGGAAAACATTTCTTGCCTACTGCACATCAGTCACTGAGCAAGTGGCCCATATCAGTATCAAATTGTATTTTGATATGTGCAAGAATTTACATAATTCAAGACAGTAAGAATCACAATTATTTTACATTCCAAATACTAGCAATTAAGTGGCTGTTTTATATCACCGATAGTGGTAACACAAACTTGGCTGTCCTGACACTGGGATTACATGGATCCTGCTCAAAGTATATACATGTCTTTAAGAGCTGTAGTTTGATTGCTTGGCTTTCAGATGGTCTCCATCCAATAAGATCTACTACTGTCTTAGTATGAGTGTGAAAATCTCCATACATAAAGGAATGAAACCCAGTTCATGTGCTGTAGCATATAGATGTTGGTAGCAAATGACAAAATTCAAAATTAATGGAAAGCAAAAGAAAACCTAGAGAAAATCTGCATTTTCACAGCTCTCGCAACCATGCATCCAGAACATCATAATTAAGAATCAGATGCGTTTGAGAGAGAAGACGATAAAATTGCACTGATGTGTACTATGATGGGTATCAATAATGTGGACAAATAAAAGCATTCTTTCCCACCAGCAACTGATCTGTCTTGACATGTGCAATCGTCCATAGCAAGCTTACATCAAGAACACAGTGAAGTCAGTATTTCCTATGAAATGGTCCTCTCTCTACTACATGGCAGGTATAAGCTGTTTTCAGTGAACAATTCCTCTGCAATCCTACCTTAATACAAATGGACAGTACTTCTTAGTTTCAAAACTAATTATGATTTGGCACATGAGACAAGTAATGAAGTGACATTATATCTTTTACTATTTTAACAATGTTACATAACACACACAACTGATGCAAGTCACCAAGCTCCACAAGACAACAGTGCTTGATGAGCTCGTACCAACCAACATCCCTGTCATGTGCCAGACATTTCAAAACAATCACTGCCTCTCGCCATTGATGGTGGATATTCTGATATATGCAGTACAGAATTATTTTAACTTGCTCTCCCAGAAGTCTAGTGTTGACACATATTTCATACATTTACTTTTTTAATTATACCTTTTTAAGCATATACTGGTATTTTCCAAAGACTTTTCTTTCAGCTGATATGTATATTGTTGCAGTGATAATTTACTTCAAATGTAGAAATTATCTTTATTGGCTGTCTAGTGCACTGATTAAATTTCTGTCTAGTTTTCATTTTTTAGGATAAATGCTGTGTTCTGTTATATTTAACTGAATTATTACACTTGGCGTTACATCTTATGCTTCATGCATGGAATACTTGAGTTTTGCTTACATATTTCCTAATGGTACACTGTGAACAAGAAAGTCTCTTTTCTGAACAGGATACACAAAGTATAGTGAAGACACTGAAAATTATGCACAGGATATGAAAAATATATTCTATGGGTATCCAGCATAACATACTTGAATAACCTATTCATGTATCAGTGAAAAAAGTGAACTCAATTGTAGAAAATGAGGATAAGTCAACAAACATGGTGCTTATACAAGTAAATAATATTGATGATGATAATGATGATGAAACTGGTGGTGGTAGCAATGATGACAATGATGGTGGTGGTGACAATGACAATGGTAGTGAAGATGGAGGAGGAGGAGGAAAAGAAGGAGAAAGAGGAGGACAAGAAGAAGGTAGTGGTGGTGGCGGTGATAATACTGTTACATTACACTGTTCGGTGCCAACCGCTCGTCAGCAGTAAATGATGGGGGCACTCAGCAAACCAGACACTCCTGTGACAATAACACCAATACAAATACTGGCAGAGTGTACACCTGGAAACTTACTAGAACTCTAAAATGCAGCACCCAAAGCTGCTGGGTCCAAAACTTGGAACAAACCATGAGAGCCACTGGAGCAGATATCAGCATTTTCAGATATATGTAAAGTTCTCTCATTCTCCTTTCCTGTCCATGTTAAAATTCCAACAGTAGCAATATGAACCAACAAACTCTCAAGTACCTACTATGTATAAGATGCAAACCTTTTACGTATTGTACATATCCTGTAAGAACACCAAAACTGACCCTTCAATGCCTAAACATGCTTTCAAATGGACTCATATGACAAACTTTCCTTTTTCATTTGTATCATTTTTAATTATGAAGGCATAAACATTTAATAACTCAAATGGAGACTGCTGTGATGGAACTTATAGAAATGTAACATGTTCATAATTTTAAGAAACAGTTCAAGTCTATAAAGAAAACCTGATTCACAAAGTGATAAATAAGCTTGCATACAAAAACAGAGAGAGCTGAAAATGAATGTTTTATAAAGCAAATTCACACACAGGTCACACAGAGTGATTATAAAAATGTCCTGTAACATTTTTAATTGGGGAAATGGGCTGTCTACTGGATGAAACATGATTTTCCCATATGCTCTTCACCTACTATTATCTGTCATAAAGCACAACTCTATAATGTGGCGCATAATAAGCTGCCATCTTGACAACAGATCACATGAATGGATGGCTACACAGCTGATACTTGCTCTATGCAATACTGCACATCAAATTACTGTTTTACTTACAAGATTTACACTAATTCATCACCAGAAAAATGGGGGATTGCCTTATAAATGTGCATTCAGTTAAATATGTTCTTTACAGGTATTGTCTTGAAACTGAAAACTGTAAAGAGTGGGGTAGTATCATATATGTGGGTAGTATGGTAATTAAGTTAATTGTATAATCATTCTGAGTGACTATCTATCGATATAACTCACCAACTCCATGCAGCAGAGTCCTTCCTGAGAAGCTAACAAGTCCTCAGACAGCCAAAAAATTCCCTGTATTATGGAACCCAACATTCATTACTGCATTCACAGGTGCCTGCCACCTATCCATATCCCATGCCAGATCACGCCTGAGGCCTTGTGGAATGTTACATAAGTTTTTATGGTGAGGAGCTGTTAGCTCCTTGCCCAACCCCCAAGTTGAAGGAACACCCCTTTTCAGCTGTCTGTGACTGCTTATTCAATATAGTCATATCTACCCTCCATATCTGTAAGCTGGTCTTCCATCTGTAGCCTGATGACATGCCATGCTGTGGTGACAGCAACCCACTTATTTTATAATCACTCTGTATTTAAAATGCATATTTATATGAACAAATCAACCCACTCACTTAGCAGTATTACAATCTTTGTAAGTCCAAAATTGTAATACAGTAAAACCTTGTAAATTGAAAACCAGTTAATTTTAAATATCATATAATTTGAAACTGGACATTCATGCACTACTATTGGACAGAGCAGTCACTGTCCTTACCACATGGTGACAGTGTCTGAACCCATGTTTGTAGCTGTCATCTTACACTCCAAATGCCAGTGTGATCCTCAAAGGGTGAACCAAAATTCAGCTGTACACGTATCCACACTGTACTTATACCTAACAGAATGTCAGTTATTTCTGCAATGGTCATGCTGGAGTATGGACATTTTACTGTTTCCTGTCATTGACTGTGAGGAGGACAATCTACCAACTGTGTGTGTGATGTGGCAAGTGAGAGGAATTTCAAGGTCACATGGCTCATCCTAGTATTTTTTAACAAGTTTCCTAACGACAACCAATCAATTCCAACCACCCATAAAAATTCTGTGATATAAAGAAACCACTATGTGAACTATTTATATCTTGGGCACTTGTGAGGCATGTGTACATTGTGTAATGGAAACAAAATATCATGTAAAAATTATGTTGTGTACAGTGGAGTAACCTGGCTGAGTTACCAACACTGGTTTCAGCCTCATCACATAAGCAGGAATGGTGACTGCACTATTCTATAACACTGTGCTAAGATCAAAGTTCCATAATCCTGCATTACTGTTTGTTGGCATGTGCTTTTACGTAAACTGTATTAAATTATGCAGTATGTAATTAAGAAATAAATACAACAAGAACTCCTAATAACTTACATACTCCATGGTGCAGCGTCCTTCTTGAGAAGCTAACTGGTTTGCAGCTAGTCAAGAAATTCCCCGCATTTCACGGAACCCGAAGGTTCATTACCGCACTCACAAGCGTCCGCCACCTGTCTCT
>Ga0123354_10012630_pt1 | contig 13087 bp, 8 predicted proteins | sample TergutLab28metaG_2_FD_97872 | JGI IMG/M metagenome (GOLD analysis project Ga0123354, IMG submission 97872) | Labiotermes labralis P4 segment gut microbial communities from Petit-Saut dam, French Guiana - Lab288 P4 | ecosystem: Host-associated > Arthropoda: Insects > Digestive system > Gut ...
CCTAGGTCTCCCCAGTGGTCTCTTTCCCTCCGGTTTCCCCACCAAGACCCTATACACCCCCTCTCCTCACCCATACGCGCCACATGCCCAGCCCATCTCATTCTTCTCGATTTTATAACCCGCCTTTATTTGTTACACACATTTTAATACTTTTATCCTCTTCTCCTTTTTCCGGTTTTCCATTCCTGTCCCCTTCATTTGTCTATTCTCTCATCACCCGTCTCCCCCTTCTTTCCTATCTCTCCATTACGTTAAATGTCATTACGTAAACATCATTAAAACACGTCGTTGCACGAGACCAACAATGAGAATTCAGCTGTGTTACACACAACGTAATTTCAACGCTTTACGCTGGATCCGCATCGTTTATGAGCAGGAGAAAACTTAACACAGTCTTTTGTAGATCATAAATTTGTGACATGATGGGATGAGACTGTCCCAAAATGATGGCCATACATGAGATCACTTCCTCTCTGTGCACAAGAAAGCAAACGCAATTAAACTGACCACTGTTAGTAGGCCAATATATTAACGACATTAATGGCACCGCCCGCTCTTCTCCCGGATGTTTCTCTATGTAAACCGATGCTTTCACCACTCCAGCTCTGACAAATGCAGCAAAGATTTCTGTTAAAAATATTCTTCTCTTCTGAGGCAGAGACAAAGTTTTTGTCTGGAAACCTGAATCGAAGAAACAGTTACGGATATCGAAATGTATTGGTATAATCCCCCCCCCCCCACTAAAACAGTGTATGCGAAGGAGAGGGGTGGGGTAGGGTAAAGCTGCGGGCTCTTGTGAATGCTATAATGAACTGTTAGTTCCCACACGACGCGGATTATGTCTGGAGCAGCTGCAATACTGATTCATTCTGTAGTCTGTCGACAGGTCCGCAGCCTCTTCCACAGCGAGTTCTCCACAGAGTGCCATCTAGTGCTTCCTCTGTCCATTTCCATTTAAAAACTATCTGTTCTTAAATTAAGGGCCCTATTTCACGGAGTTAGGTACGTCAAATTTGCTCATTCATTAAAAATTGTGATAGATATATTCCGTATGAACCCCACAAGAGTCCTTATTTCCTTAAACAGCATTAACCGGTTGGTCGTTGTTATGGATAAGGACTCTGTTCACTGTGAGGAAGGAACTGATTTGTTATGTACATTTTAAAGGAATTTCAGTCTTCAAAGGCCATGACATGGCTCAGTGGGTAACTGGCCGGCGTCCCACTACGGAGACCATTCTGCATTCCACGGGCAGTCCACAGTAATATTCGTCGTGGATAAACTGCCACTGGGACACTTTTCTGCGAGTACGTCTCTTTCTTTTATATCAGTATGATTCCACCAATGCTGCATAATCTTCTCTGCCTTAATAATGCTGTTGTCAGGAGGACGAGCAGGCGAAGCTTTGAAATCTTCAAAGAAAGTAATATGCTTAGGGATATCGGCGAACAGACAACAGACACTTTGTTTGGTTTCGAACTGCGCTGTACTAAGCCAGTGCCAAGAACTTTCAGGATATTTGCTGGATAACGTTTCTGAAAACGGATTTTAATTTTGTATCAATCTTCAGTAAGTCATTTTGCTTTCTTAAGATGAATCTCAAGTTGCTTTAATCCGCGATAAATTCACGTTTTAAAGTCCATCGATTGCTTTATTTGCCACTACGTTTAACATTTAAAATTTTACGCTCTGCCTTCAGAATGAATTAATTTTATTTGTATCTCAGAGCGAACTGAAATTATTTCCCTATACGCCATTAAGTGATTGGTTTTTATAACCGAAATGGAGTGTTTACTTAGCGGTGCGAACTAAATCTATAAGTGTAATATTCAGGTTAATCTTAGTCTTTAAAAAGTCAACATTTTACTATTACCGGTAAAACGTATTTGCACAAACTCTCATAAAATAATTTCTTAAAAAAACAGACCTTCCCTTCCCCAGAATTTATTGACCTGATAGTTCAAAACTAAGACATACATTAAGCACCTTTTGTTGAACAACGAAATCATTGCGTTTATGACTTACTTTTCTGGGGTTTCGCGAAGTTCTTTGTCAAAACCAGCAGGACTTGCGACTGAGCGAGGTCTCAGAAACACTGACGTAGGCCTTTAAAAACTAAAATTGCTTTGCGTAATTTATAAAACATCTCTCCCACACAGATAAAGGAGTGTGTTTCTGTTGTGAAGACCACGTGGTTGATGCTGTAGAAGGACGTAATATGTATGTATTACAACAGACATACGGAACACACCAATACTCTGTATGGACAAAACTCATTTTTGGTGTTAATCTTGGTGGGTCATGTATTAATCGCTGGTGTTTAAAAGGTTAAAAATGTGAACATCGAAATTAGTCTGCCGTGTTTCCTTTTACCCATCTGTGTTACACCGTATTTGTTGAAGCAGTTAACCAGCATAGCGACTGTCAGCTTTTCGCCAAGGACTGCCTTTCGTTGGTTTCGTGTTCAAGATTGTGCAAATGGCAGTATGAGAAGGGCTCTGTGTTATTAAATGGATCAAGTCCGGGGTGGTGAGTTCTGAATGAGACTGGGTGTGTGTCCTCAAGCTATGTGGCCTGGACAATGCGTGCTGGGTGTGTTCCCCACCTGTGTGGCCTGGACAATGCGTGCTGTGTTTGTCCCCACACCTATGTGGCCTGGACAATGCGTGCTGGGTGTGTCCCCCACCTATATGGCCTGGACATTGTGTGCTGGGTGTGTCCCCCAACCTATGTGGCCTGGACAATGCGTGCTGGGTGTGTCCTCCACCTATGTGGCCTGGACATTGCGTGCTGGGTATGTCCCCCAACCTATGTGGCCTGGACAATGCGTGCTGGGTGTGCCTCCACCTGTGTGGCCTGGACAATGCGTGCTGTGTTTGTCCCCATACCTATGTGGCCTGGACAATGCGTGCTGGGTGTGTCTCCCACCCATGTTACCTGGACATTGTGTGCTGGGTGTGTCCCCCCCAACCTATGTAGCCTGGACAATGTGTGCTGGGTGTGTCCCCCACCTGTGTGGCCTGGACATTGCGTGCTGGGTGTGTCCCCCAACCTATGTGGCCTGGACAAAGCGTGCTGGGTGTGTCCTCCACCTGTGTGGCCTGGACAATGCGTGCTGTGTGTTTCCCCCACCTGTGTGTCTTGGACTGCACGACAGTGGCAAGAATAGCGAAGTGTAGGTTTAGTGACGTCCTGGTATGGACTGCACATACGTGATTTCCGGTGTGACAGTGAGGCTGATACTTTCAACACGTAGCGATTACAAAATGTTATCAGCTTGTCGCAAATTGCTTGTCGACTAGAACTGCACACATACACATACACACCTACACGTGTACACAGACACACGCTCCCACACAATAATACCCCAGCTTAGCCCTGTCCCGTTTAGCGCTGTTTCGTTATAGCGCGTTGGCTTCAATTCCTGATAGCGTCCATTTCCGCCTCATTGCTTACATTTAGTTTCGTCCATTGTGAGAAGGGGAACATTGAACCTAAACCACTGTTGTTGCTTGGTAATGCTCCAGGCCGCCCTGATAATCTACAAACACTTCGAACCTGCATTCCTGTAGACGTGTTTAACCTTCCACTCAACACCACGTCATGATTACAACCACAGGGACGGGCAGCAATATCGAGTTTTAAGACCTACTGTCTCCGCCGCACATTCAAGCTGAAGATAAACAACCCACCAGGCAACTGTGGGAAGACTACAACATTACGAATACCAGATACATCAGAGTAACCTGGAATGAAGTGACTGCAAACTGCTTGAACAAATTGTGGAGAAGCTATGTCTAGAAGCATGAAGCAACTCGGAGTAAGTTTGAAGAGTAAGCAGTCATCCGAAACACTGTCGAACTGCCCAGTGAAACGGGATTGTAGGATGTTAATGGGGACGATGTCGAGGCTGTCGAACTTCCATAAGAAAAAATTCATTATTGTTATACTTGTATTTGTATTTTCACCTGTCCCCATTTACGTAATGTTATAATGATCCCCTTTAGCGCCGTTTCCTTTGGCGCTCCACGTTCTAAGAACGTATCCTGAGCGTTAAGCGGGGTATTGCTCTATATGTATAGAAATAATGATTTAAAATAAATACGCATGGTTAAATGGTTGTATCTTCTGGAGAGAACGCAGCGTTACTACGAGTCTTGCACAGTTACGGATTATTTAAACTACCATTTAACGGCCAATAAAATTTTCACTTTGTTGCAAGTGAACAACGTAGAGCTATTTGCTTTAAATCGCCCTGTATATAAAAATAAATAAATAATATATTTATATATGTACACACACACACACACACACACACACACAAGCTCGAATATTTCTTGGGCTAACGTAACACAGCAAGGTATGGCGAGAATTAGTATCATTTCCTTCCTCCCCCCCCCTCCCCGTAGTTTCTTGACCTTGTGTACACAATCTAGTTCGGCTACAGTAGCTACAAGGCGGTCATGAATGTCGGTTCTCTACAAGTGAACGCACGTGTAGCGAGAATGTATTGACTGAATATAAACCCAGGAAATTAATACTGTTGCAACAAAATAGGCTTGTCCTTTCAAGGTCCATTATCTTGCTTCATTTGAGGACATCAAATTGAGTGATGCTAGTGGCGCTTCCGTCGTACAAGTTCGCGCGCACGCCATATTGCTATTACGTATTTACTGTAGGATCTCTTATATAAGAGCGTTCGGGTGGTCCGTCCAGTGCCAGCTTTAGCGCAGTTTCGTCAAGTGCTTCAAGGACTGAAATAGGAGGCACACGGACAAATACAGAGAGCATGGTCATTTTGCAAACCTGCTTTTCAGGATAGCAAGTAGGCTAAGGATGGGTGCCAAACAAGTAGCGTGTGCCCTGCTTGTAACATATATTTCAGGACATAATAAAATACGATATTATTTATGCCATAACTTACTCTTTCTCTGTGTTTATTTCTGGTTTAATCTGCAACGCGCGTAGCAGCAGAATAGTGAGTCTGAAAGGATTTGGAAGGAAACTCGAGATAACTAATTGAGTAATGGTTGTGATCTTGCCTAGAGGAAAGAAGAATGCCATGAAAATCCTCCATAAGCATAGCCGGTGTGCCTACCGAGATTCGAACTCAGACCCAACCCGAATACAAACCCGAACTGTTACCCTTGAGCCGTCTTGTTGAGCCTCCTTCTGTTCTAATATTTGCTGGCTGTTAATTCCACGTGTCTAATTCAAGAATGACTGGCAAAACTGCTGCAATCCCATGATGCGGTTTTGAAAGGTCTAAAACATTTTCGCACGCATAACAAAAAAGGTAAAGTGATCCCGTTACAGGCCCGGTGTGGCCCAGAGGATGGGTAGAGGTATAGCTCTACTCTTCCGTGACCGCGGCACGAGAAAGGGATGAGTGGTCAGCAGCACGCCCCGGCCTCAATTTACCCCCAGGAAAGACCCGATACCCATTTTGCAGGAGGCTGGGTGGGCCCCAGGGCCGGTCTGGCCGGGCGGAAAATCTCGTCCCCACCGGGATTCGATCCCGGGTCGTCCAGCCAGTAGTCAGTGGCTATACTGACTGAGCTACCGGGCCCACTTTGCACGCACAACAAGGCTTATAAAAGTAGCTTCTTTATTCTTTTAAAGTTAAGCCCTTTGCTCTGCGAATTGCATTACCTGCACAAAGCGTGAATCCTCCAGTCTCTCCCCGCCGCATGCGGAAATTTTTACACTTCTGGAACTACATAAGACAGAGTTGAATAAACGTAAATTCAGCCACCAAAATGTCTTAAAGCCAGGTTTCAGGAATAAGTAGCTAATTACTACACCCATTTAACTAAACGTTGCCGCTAGAAAGTTTCTTCGCTGACGTTAAATTCAAGAACTAGAACACTGAACCACTTTCCATGTTCGTAATATACCACAGCGTAAATTTAACACTTTTCTTCCGCCATAAATCTGAGACAAGTGGCGAGTATTAACATAAATCTTTCTAAATAAAAAATTCCTTTGTCTTCCACTTTCCTGCAGTCCTGTTTGGTGGTTGCTAGAAGATCACGTAGGGTTTAATGCATAGAGTAATGTGTTTGGAATTTACATGTCTTTACGCCGCGAGCCATCACGATTGTAATAAGAGAGATATGTGATGCGTGTGCTTTAGATCTGTCAGCTCGAATTAATGACGAATAAAACGATTTTCCTTTGTAAAGAAACATCTTTAATGTACAAGTAAACAGTTGCGGAATTTTCGTCTAATTCTTTATTAAGCCATTTACAACTTTCAGTACTAACTCGTAATGTATTTTTTCGTAGTGATTATGAAATAAACAATAAATTATATCTTTACAAATTGTAAGATTTTAAAGTCCAGTGGTAAAATGCACGCTGTGGCGCCGTTGCTTGAGGCACTGTGCTACAAGCCGGAAGGTCGTGGGTTCGATTCCCGACGGTGTCACTTGAATTTTTCGCTGAAATAATCCTTCCAGCCGCTCTATAGCCCTAGGATCGACTCGGTCTTCAAAAAGAAATGACAACCAGGAATATTTCCTGGGGGTAAATGCGGCCGGTGCGTAGGGCTGACATCTTTACCTCCTTATGTACCGAAGGTCTAGATATCTGGGAGCCTCAGCCTCCTGGAAACTTGTGGGACTCTAATAGGCCTGCACAGAGATTGCTTTACCTTGTGTTTTTACCAGTCGTAAATATATGTACCTCCTGCTGCTCTTGGAGATTCTAGACTTGCCGAGTTGTTATCAGTCTCCGAAGCAGGGTTCTGTTGCACGGAATTGGTTGAAGTGTTATTTAAGGTGCATAGTGCACGATTAAGGAAAGGTGAACCTAATGTTGTTGTTTTAAATCAAAAAATGAAACTATTTCTAGTTGCGGGTGACATTCATATAAGGGGTACGCGCTGTCTGAGTGTCATGTTTTTCTTGCTTTCAACATTACTGTTATGAATCATACATCACCAGCATTAACCCTAAATAACCTTGGAGATTGATGCAGCTTCTTAAATTACCTACCAGTTTGTCGCTTTTCCGCGATAGGAATAAAGGTTCCCCGAGAAAGCAACAGCTGTCTTTACTGTACAACTTGCTGAAATTCAAGGTCCAGAGAATTAATTTCCCTTACCTTGAATAACTCCTCATTACAGCATTTTGATATTCTGCAGTTGCCAGGAGTTTGCCATTGCTGTACATGCTTATGAAAAACAAATTACAGCTGTACCATTAAAACACTTTATTTTCCAACAGATGCACAAATATATAATTCGTAGATACAATTAGAATTATAAAATATTTAAAAATATTTAAAATTGCTCCAACATGTCTAGACTGTGCAGTACACACACGCACCACGGGCAAATATGTTGCCATAACACCAATTACGTCCATGTCAACGGACACGATAGAACCACTACAGTAAATTTACCCAAGCACTGTATAAATTTCCCTGATGATGGATCCCTTGGGATCCGAAACATGTTGGAGCAATTTTAAATATTTTAAAATATTTTATAATAATTATAATTGTATCTACGAATTATATATTTGTGCATCTGTTGGGTAATAAGGTGTTTTAATCGTCATTTATGCACAGTACAAATATGAAGATTGTTACAGCAGTAAATTTTCAATATAACATGGATGGTAAGAAAATATTTGATAAAAAGGCGTCATGCCAGTCGCGACAACCAGCTGATGAGCAGTGTGGTTTGCACGAGAGGTTTCTAAGAAACGGATGGTTATTAGAAACTGAAACACGTCTGCAGCGAATGCAGAGAGGAGCGACAAACGACTTAATTTAATGAAACTTTACGAAACTGACACGCTATCTGCTTTTTCTTTTCCTTACTGTCATCACCTTTTCCTATGTAAGGAGTCGTCCATAAATGGCGTCACACGATTTTGGTGTAAAATTGACCCCAACCCTCTCTTGTCACACTTCGTCACAAGAGTCGTATGCCTGCACCCTTCGAAAAAGAATTCACAAACTGATCCCCTCCCCCTCCCCCACCAAGCCACAAGGAAATGAATTTCCTCTAGAAAATATTAGTCACTATTTAACGCCAAAACACTTACTATCCCATACTTTTTGATTCATACAAAACATGTACAAAATAATACGCATAATTTATGTCTACTGCAAGCAGCTAAGCAGCCAGCCTTCTGCCCATTCATCACTAGCTAAGGAATCGTCTACGCGGTAACTAGAGCGTGACAATTAAGACTTTTGTGACGTCAATATATTTGGAAAACCCCCTCCCATCTACGACACACATCGTCACAAAAGACTCAACCCCTTTCCCTCTCCCCCGCTTAAAGTGTGATGTAATTTATGGACGACTCATAACACACGCTCTCTGCCCGCACGGCTGCTTTCCTTTGACGGCTTGACCCTGAAGATGAAGGTAGTACGATCTGTCTAAACGTCCGAAATACCTTCCCAAGGACACAGCATAACGTTGCAGTACTTGAGACTATGTCAGCAGCGAGACGAGGACTTCAAATCCCGTAAAAAATTCTGCTTTTCTTTCACAGAGTTTATCGATGTGTTTCGTGGGCCCCTTTTAATAAACAGCATTCACCGATTGGTCTTTGTAAAGGAGGCAGTCTGTTCTCTGTGAAGGAAGAAGTACATTTTTAAATATACATTACACTAATTTTAGCTTTTAAAATTATTAAGGATTCCCTTACCGTGCGTTTTTCCTGATAAAAGGAGTCCGTGGTTACGTGCCACGGTGTCTTCTCACATCATCCTACCGAGCCAAGTGTTGCAGAACAGAACTTAGGCGAAGTTAAAATTGCCATATGGGTATATAAAAATATTTAAATATTCCTTTGTTATGGGGCGTAACGGCCTGTTGTTTGATATGCAAATACCAGCGCTTTGTAACTTTGTAAGCTGCGCTGCGCCACACCACAGAATACGTAGACATTCATAGTCACCGATGTGAGAATTATTACATGAAAAATATGCACAGAGCAGCGAAATAGTTATTTGACTTTCGAAGTTCAATAACAGAGAGGCCGTGCTGAAGATATCTTCGTCTTTTTTTTTTTTTTTTGCCAACCTTTCAGGAAGGATAATTTTTCTTCTTAATATGTTGTCTCTACTGTCAATTGACTTTTGCTACACCCAGTATATAATTTCCATCCATTTTAATTATCTAAATTACTTACTTAGAAGGCTGTAACAATTTACACTAACTAACTAACTAACTAACTTACTTACTTATTTACTTACTTATTTACTTACTCATTCACTCCGTGGAGCAGAGTCCATCTTGAGAAGCTAATTGGTTTGCAGCTAGTCAAGAAATTAAGAAATTCCCCGCATTTTGTGGAACCCGAAGGTTCATTACCGCAGTCACAAGTGCGCCACCTCTCCCTATCCTGAGCCAGATCGATCCGTCCACACCTACACATCCCACTTCCTGAAGATCCCTCTTAATATTATCCTCCCATCTACGCCTGGGTCTCCCAAGTTGACTCTTTCCTTCAGGTTTCCCCAACTAAACCCTGTATACTCCTCTCCTCTTCCCCATACACGCTACATGCCTCGCCCATCTCATTCTTCGTGATTTTATCACCCGAACAATATTGGGTGATGAGTACAGATCATTAAGCTCCTCATTATGTAGTTTTCTCCACTCCCCTGTCACCTCGTCTCTCTTAGGCCCAAACATTTAAGAATTTACACTAACAGATATATAAATTTAGTCTGTATTTGGAATAACAGCAAATTACCATTACACTGGAAAGGATATCTTATTGATGCTTTCGCTCATAATGAATATGCGCGTTGTTGATTGGTAGTTGGTTACCGATATTTCGGGACAACATATCGGTTCCATCTTCAAGCATAAAGCAGTCCAAGAATCCCACAAGAGCGAAACCCTTCAGTACGCAGTGGCGGAAACCCGAAATTTCGCGATACCTTGCTGATTTAAATGCTTTACCATCGCTAAGTAACCTATTTTTCTATGCCGTAATTACAAAATGCAGATATCTGTGAACTTGTTACAGGTGGTGACCCTTTCTGTCTACACTTACTTCATCGCGGCGCTCATAGGACGCCAGTTCGTCCTATCGGACACTGACATGTTCTTCCCATTCTTCACTGTGCTGCAGGTACGCTCCACACGCCCCTCTATTCATGTTGCAATGTGAATATCGAAAAGTAAATGTATGAGGCTGTAGGCTGCATAACCAATAGTGGATAAATCCAGGGCGTATAAATTTTGTATGGTGGCTCCTAATACTTGTAGGTCGTCAGTACAGACCTTGCTTCGTGTCACCCTTCTGGTGGCTACAGTTTTGGAGGGGCTCCTAGAGTTTTCGAATCCCTGTTTCCTCCTTATCTTACACACATAAAAAATAAAAAGCGATTCGAGCCTGTGCCGGGAATCGAATCCCATCCCGTAGCTTTTTTAATGTGCTGACATGTCGTGGATCTTGCTTCTACAGTGCATATACCTTACTGTAAAATTCAACATATTTAGATATGGAATATACATGACTTTTCAAAATGCTTGTCCGGCTTTTAACAACTCGTCATACACAACACACATGAGATAGGAGTATATGTTTTTTTTAGTTAATAGAACAACACTCCAAGTTTTTGTTACATACCTTACAGGTGCTCTATATGTGCACCCTTTGTGATTCTACAAACATCAGCACGATAATCGAGTTCGTTCCAAACTGTTTGTAGCATGTCAGCGGTGATGGTTTCAATGGCGGCTCTGACTCATACCTTCAGTTCCGGGATACTTGCTGGAAGAGGAAGAACATAAACCTGATCCTTGACGTAACCCTATAGAAAGAAATCACATGGGGTTGCATCTGGAGAACGAGGTAGCAAGTTGTTAAAACCCCGACAATCATTTCGAATAACCCTGTATTTTTAGTGTCGGTCTTTGTAAGGGAAGTCGGCTGCAGCTTATGGTTCAAGACCTTTGCTTCTAATGTCTGACTCATACGCATTTGAGTATTACTTTCTTGTGTTTTTCTTTCTTTTTCCAGTTTTGTTTCTACATCGGATGGCTGAAAGTTGCTGAAGTCCTTATTAACCCGTTTGGCGAAGATGATGATGACATTGAACTCAATTGGCTTATTGACCGCCATGTGAAGGTAAGACTGAACTTTAGGGCTAGCCGGTTGAAGGTTTTAACGTGGGCATTCAACACATAGTAATTAAATTGTAATAATATAAGTATGGCCTTGAACCAGAGTGCGTGTTACGATGACGACAGTCTCTTAACTGGCCAAGAAATACCGCGCATCTTCCGGAAGCCAAAAACTGATTATTTTCTTCACAAGAACCATCCTCTGGACCCTCTTCCGAGCCAGACGAATCCAGTCCAGAGTATTACAAGTTATGCGTCTAATACGGATTAGTATTATGGTCATTTCGTCTATGCCTAGGAATGCCAAACTGCCTCATCTCTTCACATTTTCAGACTGACCGTGTGCGTTTCCGATGTTCTTCGTGCCCCCAGTCAATCCGTGCCTATTGGGTCCATAAGCTTAGTTTTATCTGGTGAAATATGTTCGAGAATAGGTAGGTTTCACCCTTTTTACAGGTCACGAAGGCCCTTAGAGTGAATAGAGGTATAGCTCTACTCTTTCTAGGACCTCGGCGTTAGATGGGATGGGGGGTCAGCCCCATGCCCGGCCGCCTCTATCCCCAAGAAAGACCCGGTACCCATTGTACAGGAGGCTGGGTGGGCCCCCAGGGCCTGTCTGAACGGGCGAAAAATCTCGTCCCCATCGGGATTCGATCCCAGACCGTCCAGCCCGTAGTCAGTCGCTATAATGACTGAGGTATTGCAGCCCACATGTTCGAGAATAACTTTCGTTAAACATAAATTTTCTTGCAAGATTGCTTAAAACACACTGTCCTTTGTTTACTGTAATCTGTGCACGTCGACACGTAAAGCCTTGTATCTGTATCTCCGATCAATGCCTTGTCAGAAGTTCACTACTAGTGCTGGCCTGTGAGCGGGATCTTGACATCGCTTACAAATCGCCGTATTTAACTACTACAAATCAAAGCATTGGAAAGGTCATCCACAGTCCAAGGATTTATCGACTCCTGGTGAGGACAGGTTTGTGTTGCTACACTTTTGTTCTGACCATCTTAATAACACGCTACTCCATCGATAAAAATTGACATTAATATATACCGATAGATTATAATTTTAGCGATATTAATTGATTTCTTTGTTTGGTAATTGATAATAACTGTCCAGTGGAGTGACTCATGCACTCACTCAGTCACTCCAAGCATATTATACAAGGTAGATACGTGTTTATGGCAGGAAGCATCCCTGCCCTCCGGTGTCACTATCCGTGTCAAGGAGAGGCCTTCACACGGTGGTCTCACGCATGATGAGTTTCGACTCACGAAATTGTGTGAACACTGTCGCTTTTTGAGGCCCGAGGGCTCGCCCCACACAAGTTTCTAAGCACGACAGGGATCGTGTCTGAGTTGCAGATCATACTGCAGTGGCGGCTGTGTTGATATTGTCGTTTGCGTGGTTTAGGTGAAGCAGCTGATGACAAGTTAATGAGCGACTTAAACATTTCGATGATCGCAACATAACTACATCAAAACTTCACTTAATTAGCATCTGACAGTTACGTAGGTATTTACAAACATATTTGATGGGATCTGATGATTTATTGTTTTTTTTTCACAACATTCCGCCACTTGGTCTGTAGCCTATTTATCCAGTTTTTCGTCACAAAGTCGGTTATAACTGCAGGTCTGTCAGTATGTGGCCTCTCGATGTCGAGCCCATTGATGGGCAGGTTTCATCTTTTTGACTGACTTTTGGCTTTCTAGGCGTCCTTGAGACGAGGACATTGTTTCAAGTGTCGAATTTTTCTTTAAAGTGTTACCAAATTTGCCATGTGCTTAATACGTGCGTGGCTTATCGCAGTCCAGATTTTGTACGGAAAATTGTGAATTTTACATTTTTTTTTTAATTTTTCACCGTGCATGTTGAATCAATATACATTCATTTAAAATACCAACAAATGCACCTTGTCTTTAAAATATTGTAAAACCTTATTTGGTTAAAACACTTTAAAAACATTCATAG
>Ga0123354_10012631_pt1 | contig 13087 bp, 9 predicted proteins | sample TergutLab28metaG_2_FD_97872 | JGI IMG/M metagenome (GOLD analysis project Ga0123354, IMG submission 97872) | Labiotermes labralis P4 segment gut microbial communities from Petit-Saut dam, French Guiana - Lab288 P4 | ecosystem: Host-associated > Arthropoda: Insects > Digestive system > Gut ...
ACGACAAATTTGTGTTGCCTGAAGGATATATGAAACTTTGCAGTGTAATTCATAGTGATCTCAGACAGTGGGGGGTCAATTTGTACGTACATTCATGGTGTTACTCACTTGCTAAGGGGACCGAGGTAGCACAGTGGTTAAGGTTTTGTACTACAAATCGGAAGGTCGCTGGTTCGATCCCAGCTGGTGTCATTGGAATTTTTCATTGATATAAAATCCCTCCGATCGTACTATGGCCCTGGAGTCGACTCAACCTCTAACAGAAATGAGTGTCAGGTGGTAAAGGCGGCCGGTGCATAAGGTTGACAAACTTACCACCATCCTGTGCCGTTGTCATGAAATCTGGGAACCTTAACTTCCTGGAACCCTCTGGGCCACTCCAGGCCTGTAACGGGACTGCTTTACCTTTACCTTACTCCCTTGCTAAGTTCAAAACTTTTCATCTTCAATCGTGTCATTAACTTCAGACAACAAATTCTGTCGGTAAACAACACATTACAGTTATCAGGAAGAGCCCTGGTATTGTTTGCCAGAGACCGCACAGTTCACATTTGTACCTCACAGCGTCATGCTATAACATCAGGCCAGAGTTTTAGGAGCATAGGCTTCATAATTAAGTAATAATTCATCGATGAGTACCTCAGTAATTTATTAATTAGAATATCTGATGAGCCACTACTGCTGATACGTTAAGCGACATTTGACATGGAAATTTCAAACACTAGTAGAATTAATGACAGTACCTGTGTTACATGCGTAGGTAATGGCAGTAAAATTTTGGCCCCCTTCCAATCTACTGTCACAGGACTAATCCCAAAAGTTGCAGTTTTTCGAAAAATTAGACCCTATTTTGTCACAGAGCTGTCGAATTTGTCGTATATCCGGAAGGTGACGGATTTGTATTTAGGTCGGTACCCTGACTGTCCGAATTCACGTCTCTCTCGATTTACTCATTCTCTTCAGGCAGTTCCAGAATTTTTACTCAAAATATGTTACAGCCATGTTATACCACACGTTCCTTCATATAATTTGCACTTCGTCGTGACATTCAATGTTGTACATTCTAAGTAACTGACGTGCCGTTAGGTAAGCCGTGCCACAAAGAGGTATATTACTTCTACCGTTAGAATTATTAATATTATGCACTACTCAAATTAAACACACAAAATTTTTAATCTCATTCTCGACTTAAAATTTTCTAAGTACCACAATTACTTCCCTTAACTCTTAAAATTGGTATGAATCAGGCAACCTTTGTTGTACTCATATGAACAGTGCGTTAACTAGTAATTAAAAAATAATCGACGAGTTACAGACGCAGAGCGGAATTTACAGGAAACAATTTTCCGATTCCTAAATTAAACGCGATGAATTTCAAAAATAGTTAATGAGGTTCAAACTACTAGATGTGTTTAGTCCTTTTTTTAAATCAAATCATTCAGGTTAGCTGGAATATACTTTTTGTTTAATTTATATTTGCTTCATTTCAAATAACTTGTTTTAATTAAAATTATCATTGAACTTGGTTGGATTTATTTTCATTTATTTCATTAGTGTGATTAATTTCAAAATTGAAAGCATGTACAATATTAGAAAGCAATACTCCAAACTGCAGTTCAGTTGGTCTACTGCGGTGCATTACGTTTTATATAATTACTCAAGCTCCTTCAAAAACAGTTATTTGCGGAACTAATGAAGTCACGGATAAAATATTCTGTTTACAGATTAAAGTAAACTAAATATGCGCGATAATTTCACAAAAATAATTAGTCTTTACGTTTGTACGTAACGAAATAGGAAACAAAGGGTAAGGTTAGTTCGGTTTTAAATGAATCTGCCAAAATTTTTTATGTATACGTTTCACTGTTCCAGCAGAGGAACTAAATTTACAGCCAAGATCGAAGGACACAATTAAAATAAAACTGGGATAAAAATAACATGAGGTTTGGAGATGGATTTAATTCGCCCTTGATCTTGTTCGTTGGAAGTTGGAAGCGGGAAATCTGAGGCGTTTTTTTCTCTTTGTTGATATGTTTTCCTTTCCAGAAACGGAAAAGTAAGTGCTCTATTTCAGTATTCTGTTGTTGTGCACTTTTGTGTTTCCTCTCTAATTCAAGTTCTGCGGGGACCGCGGTAGCACAGTGGTTAATGTGCTGTGTTACAAATCGGGAGGTCGGTGGTTCGATCCCAGCTGGTGTCAGTGGATTTTTCATTGACACAAAACCCTTCCGATCGCGCTATGGCCCTGGGGTCGACAAAACCTCTAACAGAAACGAGTACCAGGAGTATTTCCTGGGGGTAAAGACGGCCGGTACGTAAGGCTGACAACCTTACCACCATCCTGCGCCGTTGTCACGATCTCTGGGACCCTTAACTTCCTGGAACCCTCTGGGCCACTCCAGGCCTGTAATGGAACTGCTTTACCTTTAATTCAAGTTCTGCACATCTAAGCAAATTTTCAAGAATCTTCGCACGAATCGTAACATTAAATGCCATCATTCCTAAAAGCCACGATGTTTTGATTACCCACAGCCATAAATAAAGACATGGGGAAAGACGCAAATATATGAAGCGTAATTGGCACTATTACGACTCATAGTCCTGAAATTACGAAAAGAAATAGACCAGCAAGTTTACTAACTTTCTATAGTTAACATTTTGTTTAATGTAAAATAAAAACATGGTTACTATAAGAAATGTTTTACCTTCAAAATCTTTGATTTTAGCATAAAACATTGGATCTACATACCGCTCACTGAATGCATTAGCAGCAAAACCCCAGAATTTCCGATTCGGAGTTAATACTACGACTGATCTCACATATACAACAACTAAATCAGACAGCAATGACTTCTAGCAATGTAGTCTCAACTAACAAATGTGCCGGTATTGTTGGAAGTAATTATTATATTCTTTAGCTATCAAATTTGGGTTGTGCTACTATTTCGTTCAGTGAGAGATACGTGTCATTTGACGTTAATTTATATTATTAAGTTATTTGAGCATGGACTGGGTAGCTCAGTCGGTATAGCGACTGACTAAGGGCTGGACGGTCCGGGATCGAATCCCGGTGAGGACGAGATCTTCGCTCCTCCGAACCGGCCCTGGGGCCCACCCAGCCTCCTGTAAATTGGGTACCTGGTCTTTCCCGGGGGTAAAGTGCGGCCGGGGCGTGCTGCTGACCACTCAACCCCTTCTAGTGCCGCGGTCATGGAAGAGTAGAGCTATACCTCTACCCACCCTCTGGGCCATACCGGGCCTGTAACGCGATCACTTTACCTTTACCTTTACTTTATTTAACCCTTTAAACGCCGAGTTAAATCCAATCTGCCTTCTGCTAGCGTTACTCGGAGATCACCATGTTCTCCACATTTGCAGGTAAAGGGTTAAGCACTATGTATGTCATACTGGTTTCAAGTAAACAAAAAAATAACAATGATACGCAACTTTAGGCTATTTGTGATCAACGTATAGTCGACATAGTGTAAATTTAGGAAAGAAGTTCTTCGTAAAGCATAGAAGTCTGTAAAAGTAAACTAAATTAACCTCTGCTAGACGAGAAATGGATAGGACGCAACGTCAGTACTAAGAATAACACTCTGAAATCTACTGCTTCGTTCAAAGTATGTTGCACAAACAACAAAGGAATGCCTAAATTTGCTGCTTGCTTCTTCCAACCTGCTTTTTCAGAATGTGTCCGATCATTCTTAACGTAACGAGACAGAAATAAAAACGACCTTCGAGAAATGTATAAGCATAATAATTTAGTGGACCAACATAAAGTCAAATAATAAAAGGAATCAGGGAAGAAAGGATGAGGGGAAAGCATAGACAGTGAAATATTGTCTTCCTAATTAACATTATACTCCTGTACGTGACATAAATGTAGATGGTGAAGTGCAAAAAAAATTAATGGAGTATAAATTGTCCCATATTTGTATTTAAACCGAGTACTGTATGAATATGAAACATGGCTGAAGTAAAAAAAACAAACATTAGAGTCTATATTAAGTTCACTGGAAACAGATTTAAATATGTTAATGTCAAATTAATCATTCTGTATGACTTAATTGGTCATGAGATTTGTTAGTCGGTCTGTCGAATATTCCAAGCTTCCTCTTATTATGCGTTGAACAATGTAACTAAATCCAAAAATAAAATCTAAATATATAAAATGTATAGCGAGGCAATACCATTATTGTTGAAACATGCATTGCATTGCACAGAAAAGTGTTTATAAAACTATAATGGTATCGTTTTCACACGACTTCCAACAACCTGTGAACCCATCAAGTACGAAGAAGCACGTCAACATCCATAATTACGTCCAGGCTGGTAAGACTGTATAGATGTTGTATCACCTCTGTGCTTTTTGACAATGCTGGCAATAAGAGTGAACAGTCACGTGCCATTCTTGATTAGGAATTAAAATAATGCAGAATTCGCTGAACCTAAAATGTGCTATTAAAATGTTGTCATTCCAGAAAACTTAAAAATTGGAGAACCGAGAATGAATCTGCGTTGTATACAGTTAAAGAAGCAAAAATGGATCTGCAATGTATGTATATATGTATATTTATACACACACACACACACACACACACACATATATATATATATATATATATGTAACACAAAGTTGAGCACAATAGGGTTTGAACCACGAAGGTGTTTTTATAGAAGGGAGGAAACACTCAAATTTTATATTGATCTTTCTTTTAACTGATCCAGTCAACATGCACTACACAACAACACTACCAAAACTAATACTGTAATATCATACAGGAACATCGTAAAGACAGTCTTCAGGCGAGTGAGGTTAATTAATTTCCGCTCTCACGCTGGCACTAATCGTAATGATGCGTTCCGCGTCACGGGGTTCAGCCATAGATGGTAGAGCCCTGTGTGAATCAAATCAAACATAAATTAGTAGCGCTGTAGAGTATTTAGCAGAGGGCTCTGTTTGCGTGTGACCCAGTTTCATTAACCACAGACACGCGCTATGGAAATGGCGCTTCCTGGATTACTGTAAAATGGAATAAACAGGTTTTACTTCTGCAGCTAGAATAACATGGACAACGTCCAGTTCAGTCGTATATATCAAAAAGCTGGAATGTGCTTTTTTGGTAAAGGCTGTTTCCATCACTTCAGCTCATTTTATGAAACATTCGAGAAAAATCCATGGCGCACAGCCCTGGTTCAGATTTTCAGATTACTTTCAGATTCCGTCACGCAGTCAATAAATCCTTTGTCTTCTACGAAACTCGAAGTTTCATTATCATGTTCACAGAAAAGGCGCTGGCACTTTATCCTCGCTAAAAGATTCTCATTCATAATCTCAAAGAAGGGTTCTTTATAGTTAATTTAACTGCTGTCTTTGCTTGTGTACCATCAACGTTGTTTCTTACTTGAAGTATTAACGAATGAAAATTGTTTCTCTTTTTTACCCCATTCTTGATGCATTTAAGGCCAAAACGTCAAATCTGGGCCCTCCCATCAATAACACTTAAATAAGAAGTTTCCATCTAAGAGCAATTTCAAGGCCGCACCATTCCATAAAGCAGTGACTTAACACTTACACAAAAAGACGAAATATACAGCGAGGTGTTTTCGGTTCTTTTCATCAACGAGACCTCTCAGAAGGTTGTAACTTTTAATGCAGTGTGCTCATACTTTTCATTATTGTTAACAATTTTGCATGCGTTACAGATTATTATACGTTTCTTTTGATTCTGTCATTATATTTATTTGGACGAACTACTCTTTATGTCCATGTTCATATTTAAAGTTGATATGACAGACAAAACGTAAAAATCTTTACTCCGTTGGAATATTTGTAACTTCTTTCCAAAAAACAATATTTCGAGCATAGTGTTAGGTGTATTTATAATTATCTACAACCAAGTTTCTTGTTCTTTACATAATGAATGAATCATGAATATTATAACTGAATACTTAAATTTCCTTTATATTGTATGTAACAAGCAAGTCGTACGAAAGAATGAAGCAGATTATTCTAGTTAGAGACAGTCGTTATCGATTCAACTGTATAACAAAACAATTTTTATGTTTTGTCACAGGAACTAAAGGACGTAAACCCAATAGCACTTTTTGCTCTGAATTGAAATATGCTGTTAGGTTTTTCTGTAAGGCAAGGATTTTAAGTAAGGCGCGGTTGAAGTTTGAAGAAAACATTATATTGCAGAAAGTATGCTTTAACTAAAATGTAACACAGGATGATTTTGTGCTATACGAGGGGAGACACAAAAATAACGAGAATTTTTTATGGAGGGGAAAGGGGTGGTACTTCCGTCTGCTCCCACTTGGTGCGTGTACGTGACTGCCCTCCGCATCAGTTGGCCAAGCGGCTTCCGTGAGATTTTTTTCTTGAGCCTCTGTCATTGTTTTCGTCGATTTTTCGATGGCAGACTTAAAAGAACAACGTGTTTGCATCAAGTTTTGATTCCTTTTGGAGAAACCAGCAGCAGAAACTGTCACAATGCTTCGAGAGGCTTTTAAAGAAGAAGCTTTGAGCCAGGCAAGGGTTTACGAATGGTTTTCTCCGTTCAAACGTGGTGATATATCACTTGAAGACCAATCGCGATCTGGGCGTCCTTCAACAAGCAGAACCGAAGAAAATATTTTAAAAATTCGCAATGCGATTTTTGATTGTCGTCGAACAATCGACGAGTTGAAAGCACTGATTGGAGTTTCGTGGAGCTCATGCCAACGAATTTTAACGGCAGAACTTCACATGAAATGGATTGCTGCGAAATTCGTTCCTCGCTTGCTTTCGGAGGATCAGAGAGCCAATCGTTTGGATGCGTGCCGTGAAATGAAAGATCAACTGAAAACTGATCCAGACTTTTTGTCCAAAATCATCACATTTTTTTCCTGTTTCCAAGAATGAAGAGGGGTCTTAAAGGAAAACGTTTTCAGAATGTAGAGGAGGTGAAGGAGAAAACGACGGAGGCACTGAAGGCTATCACTTTGCAAGAGTTTCAGAACTGTTTTTAACAATGGAAAAAGCGGTGGGATAAGTATATTGATTCTCAAGGTGAGTATTTTGAGGGTGATTAAGTTTTGAAAATGTTCAAAGAAATATACGATTTTTTAAAAATAAATTTGTCGTTATATTTGGGTCCCCCCCCCCCTCGTATTTTGTCAGTAGAACATCTCTTCTAAGTGTACAGCAATAATCAACCAATATACGGGGAGTCCATTCGCCTTGGTACAGCCTTTCCATAGTCGAAATGTCCTTGTGAAATCGTTCTCCTTGCTCATCGCTCAATGTCCTGAGATTTTCTAGCAATAAGTCTAAGCGACAATCTAAGAAAAACACTTTTGAAAGCACATCATACCCCATCGCTTTGTAGGATTGTATAAGATCAGCCTCTATATCAGTATAGTTGTCTGCCTTATGGGTTCCTAAAAAAGAACTAGTAGTGATATTTTTTCATGATTTCCAGGCTGCTTTTTCAACTTCACTTAGTTGGTCTTCAAATTTTACGTTCTGTATTCAATCTCTCATTCGAGGTCCAACAAATATTCTTTCTTTGATTTTACAATCACTTATCGTAGGAAATAAAGCTCATGACACTTCGCAATTAGCGGGTTAATAGTTCGCGTCTGAGATCCGAAAGCCAGTTCACTGCATACGAAAAATAAAGTGTCAGAATATTTTAAACACTTACTTGCAATGACGAAAATGTAACGAAAACAATAATTTACACAAAACGCTTCACTGAAAAATAAAACACAACACTTGCAAATTATCACAACGCAGTCCGGCACACCACTAGCACTGCAGTGTTCCTCAAGCAGAACTTACTGTTAAATTCGTGTCCCAGCATGTCTAAGCTCTACAGTCTGACTGTCTGTGATTGGGCTAACAAGAATACTTTCTTTATAATGTTTACATTTTCATGCCCATGCCATGTTCGAAATATAATAAAGTGCCTCAGCCTCATTTCAAACACATTCGTAACCTGGAAAAAAAAAATAAATTCGCTAAAATTGATTTTAAAAATTTTGTCGCACAAAAATATGAGTGATATAGTAACTCTAATAAAGTATTTTAAATCAGCGTGGAAAAATACGTAAGAAACACAAACTGGTTTTAATATGGCAAACATGTTTGCCGGTGTTACTGTTACCGACTACTATCAACAGTAACCATGTTAACGTTATCAACCAAAGTAGTCATAAATATATATTGGTCTTCACACAAGGTGCTTTTCATTTTTTCGATTTTGATCTGCGATGAATTTTCTGACACCCTTCAGTAAAAGCCCCTCCACAGTATAATTTTCACTAAAGGACTCCGTCCAGCGGAAGCAGATTTCTTCCACCTGGACTCAAGTGTGGGCAGGCGGGCTGCCAGAGGGTCAAACTTGAGGCAATTATCAATCGCTTTTCGTAAACGTGTGAAAGTGTCTAAAGGTGTTTCTTCTCCCTGATAGTTATATTGAATATGCAGACGTACTTTGTTTGCAAAGTGAAGATTTTTGTTGACAACATATTTGGAATGTACTGTAAACAGAGTGCCGCAAGGGGCTAAGGAAAGCATATTTTTAAAATAAAAAGGGTAAATTTACTGTAGTTGCTTTTCCATGGCCTTCTGAAAACTTGACTTTTGGGTTTTCAAAAAATTTCTAAATATACGAACGCGAAACCAATAAACAGTATTTCATTATCATTACAATGGTCTCTATATAAGGGGTGTTTAGCGATTCAGTAAAAGTACCCACTTTTACATGCAAAGTGCTCATTTAGAATGTTGACTCTTCACACGCCACATTTTCTTCTATTTTGATAGTTCTATCGTCAGTTCCAGTTAGAAGAGTGTCTTGATATGGACAAAGACTGTATAATAGTATAAACAACCAGTTAGATGTAACAATAACAATTTATTAGTAATTTCAATCGGCTCAACATATTTCGGACGATAATTTCGCCCATCCTCAGGAGCACTAGATGCATTATACCATAAGCAATAAACACAGTCTAGTGCTCTTGAGGATGGGCGAAATTATCGTCCGAAATATGTTGAGCTGATTGAGATTACTAATCAATAGTTATTGTTGCATCTAGTTGGTTGTTTATACTAATGTATCAGAGATGCACGGTCACACAAACGTCAAAGACTGTGTACTTCCAAACCTTCGCTACTAGCAATCATGGAAAATTGTAGCAAATCCCGTGTGTTTAAAAGAGAGTGTTCAGTAAAATATCTTCGCTAGCGACAATTGACATGAGCTGCTTTCCGTAATGACTTACGAATTTCACCAAAATTAACTGTAGTTATTATAAATATAATTACATTGCACGCTATTCAAGTACTTTATTTTGCTATTCACGTTACAAATTCAAACCTACTAAACTCCGAGGCATTTGTAGACCTTAGCAGTAACAAGTAGCTGATGTAAAGGTAGTTGTTAATTCTTAGAGCTGTTAAACGACTTAGGGATAAAAAGCTGTTTTGTTCAGCATACAAACTGTGAGGTCTTATGAATATATATATATATATATATATATATATATATGTCGAAAACGCCAGTCAAATGTTTTAATTGCTTTGACACAAGAGCTAAGAAAATGAATACAATTGAATAACATTGGTAAGTTCTACGTCATGCGAAGTACAGAAGTTTTCTCTATGTAACTAATTAATTTCAAACACTGAATGGGTAAGATAAAGCTGCGTAGTAGCAAAAAGTGTATTTCTTGTTGCTGATACAATAACCTAGCAAACTACTGAAAAGAAAATGGGATTTCGTTTCTATAAATACGTAAGTAAGTACTAATTCAGTTTTCAAATCTGTTTTTGGATTTCAGACGTAACATTTCTTCCTGGATATGTGTCTGTAGGCAGAACCCGAAGTATCAACGTGAATAACACCAAAGTCCGCGATTAGAGATGGTCCTAAAGCAGATACCTCTACCTTCCAGTCTCAGAAAATATTTACCTTCTATCAATTTTATGCTGTTTCCTCTTTGGTTCTCTTGCAGATCAGTTTACCAAACAGTGTATTTAAATATTGTAAGCAGGATTCTTTTTCCTATTCCATTAATTTCTGTTTCCTAGAAATTCTAGGTGACTTGTATAAACCGAACACTCGCAATTCACAAGTCTGTAGTCATAATAAACCTTAGAGTGATACCAAAGGATTAGCTTCTGTCTATATTAATACGGACTCTCGAATTATGTCGGTTTATTTCTGTGAAGAGCAACGGAGCACAGACGATGCAAGCCTGGGTAGACAGCAGAGCGGGTGTAAAGTCATGACAAGGACAGAAATGCCTCTGGGTATAATGCAAGGTGTTGAATGGAAACAAAGGTTGTGGAAGCAGTGCTGTTCAATTTAAGACCCTGTCTCAGTGCTACCTTCAAATTGTGACATAAGTACCGTCAAATGTATGTCGGTATTGCCGGTGTTCGCTCAAAATCTGCTAGTTGCTACTTCAGAATACTCTTTATGAACATGCCACTGACGTTGTATTTTTACGTAAAATGTCACTACATTTCACGATGATAGTCGTTTATATCTGAAACGCAGATCAGTTAAAAAGACAAATGGTAGTGTCTCATGACTCGTAACTTCCCGCAGTATCTAACATTCGACATCGAGCATAAAAGCAGAGGCACCGTTCCTCTGGGCGGAGACGAACAGTATTTAATTGCCCTACCAAGGAACAGATGAATTGGATACAGAAAAAACACAGGATAGTCCTGCAGTAACAACTTTCGTTGTCATCTTTACCGATACATCCTTGATGCTTAGGCTTTTCTTGTTTTTACGACACCAAACGAAGAGCAGCGGAAGGCATCTTTGTTGTTAAGGCCCTGTAACGTGTTTCACCGTGGGTCGCCATATTTTGAGACACAACAAGACATCCAGGCAGAATTTGTATTAGATTTAAATGTATTTTACAAATATTGCACTTCTGGACAGACTGGTTAATTAATTCTTTACATAATGCTTTATTATACACCTATTTAATTACACAGTCTCATGTAATAATTTATTGAAAGTGATTCGTCACTTGATATGGATCCGAATGACTGTTGAATGTATCTCACTAAACGGTGTTAATTTTACGTCCCTGCTTTTTGTAAACTTAAGAATTATTAGCTTCCATGCAAGGACTATTTTCTAAGTTTTGATTTCTAGAACAGAAGCGTCTTTTTGATGCAAAGTATCAGTAGAAATGTTCCGGGTTTGGGGAAAATCAGCAATACATTTTACAGGATTCTATTGTAATTTTTTAATTTATTATGTTTTATAGAATAATAAGTTTTTTAAAATAAAGTTTCTCGTGGATATTTTTGGGAATGTTAAGTCGTCAATATTAGCTACGAGTTTTAACCGCCAGTTTTATTTTTACCAATTTTTCTTCACTAATGGCACCTTTATAACAGAACATCACAAGCACTGTATTAATCTTAGCGTACTTTGAAAAGAAGTTTTGTTTTATAGTCGGGAAGTTCTGATGACCATGCTTTTTATGTTGTGATGAATTTCTGGTAATTTTTTACGTATTCTGATAATGGAAACATCAAAATATGGCAAAACATATTTTTAAGTATCATCGCTTTATTTGTCTTTGTCTTCCTTTTGTGTAACGATATGGGACTAAACGGAGTGCTTCCTAATTTTTGTACCCAAATGCCGAAATATTACTAAATATTCTCTCCATACAACCAATAAAACTCGATAAGTGATAGAGTAGCCAACAGTGCAAACATTCTGACTTTTGTGATAAGACGTCTGCCCTCCATAAAGTGTGATCCACTGCTACATAAAATGAAAAATTACAGTTTTTAAGCCACTTCCTATTCACGTGTTAAAATGCCGTAAATATTGTTAAGAACCGATAAAAATTAAGTTACTAAATTGTGATCTGGAAAACGAAAGGGAAATATTAGTGTTGTGTTTGAATATGCACTATTGATTTTGACAGCAAAAGAAATTACAAGTTTTATTTCAACTAAAATTTATAAATAATAAAAATGGCGTCCTTTAGAGCGGCACAATCTAAATTTGAAATTCAGAATTCTAAAAAAAAAAAGTAAGTAAAAATTTCCTATTTAAAAGTTAACGTCCAGAGAAATTTTAAAAAATATAATATTATTAAAAAATATTTTTTCCATATAACCTTATCAAAGAAATTTCAGTGACACAAAATCTATGTCTCTGTGGAGAAATTTGTGCATACTTTATGGACTATTCTGAATGTGGGTGAATGCTTCAGATGAGATTAGTTTTTATTACTTGCAGTCGTACACAGTGAACGAATGTTACCGCTAATCTTCGTCACTTTTATGGAAAACAAAACTGTTTACCTGAAAGTCAGTTAAGGGGTTTAAGTAATTTGCGATTCTAAACATAACAAACCAATTAAACCAAATTCACTCATTTAACTAACATAAAACGAAGTTTGTAAGGGAGTTTTCTGCATATCTCAAGATTACATCCAACATGTCCCCGTCGCGTTTCAATGCAAAATACAACGCAAGCCTTACCTTACCTCCACCGCCTCCGACTGCAGAAACACACTGATCTACGCGCACAGGAATTCGCGCACTCTCCTGTCCCGTGACAAGTCTAAGCTTACTAAGGCTACCTAGGTCTGAAGCTGGAGACTTGAAATTACTCCTGCTGCACGATTATAGCAATAGCTCAGGTGTACAGGCTTCATTCGTCACAGTGTAGGTATCTCCTGTTAAGGGAGATTGGAAATAAAGTTGGGTGGATTTAAAGAGGTTCATCCTATAGCTTTAGCTGAAGGAATTTAAATATATATATATATATATATATATATATTCATGCAATACCGAAGTTTTAGTTGCACACTCCACAAGGGTCAAGAAATTATTACGAATCCCTGAAACTCTCATAAGAATATTGTTTTAAATTTGGTATATCTTTCTGAAATTTTTCTACTAAAGGGGACGCTAGCATATCAAAGATTCCCAATCGTTCTTAAGCATAGCAGACGCCGTCGCCTGTCGAGGGAAGTGTTGCCTAAAGAATTCGCCCTCAGTCTGTCTGTCTGTCTGTCTCTTTCTCTGTCTCTCCCCCTC
>Ga0123354_10012633_pt1 | contig 13085 bp, 11 predicted proteins | sample TergutLab28metaG_2_FD_97872 | JGI IMG/M metagenome (GOLD analysis project Ga0123354, IMG submission 97872) | Labiotermes labralis P4 segment gut microbial communities from Petit-Saut dam, French Guiana - Lab288 P4 | ecosystem: Host-associated > Arthropoda: Insects > Digestive system > Gut ...
AGTGGACCCCGTTCCAGACCCACTACTACTCAGAAAATCTGGTAGCGCCGGGGATCGAACCCGGGACCTCTGTATCTGTAGCCAGAAACTCTGACCACTAGACCACAGAGGCGGTCATTAAAAATTAACTAGAAGACTTAAAAAGCAGGAGATGGACAAGATCCAAAAGAAAAGGAGATTATGGCAGTGAGATATACGCTTCATGATATATGGATTAAGTACCTCTCACATACGTAAAAATTTCCTGTCGCATGCCACTAACTCTTCATGGTTGTGGGGTGTAATGCGACAGGAATTTGGATCTACGCTGTGATGACACGACTGGCCTACAGGCTGGATAACTGAGGGATCCAATTTCAATTCCCCGCAGAGGTGGAAGGTTTTATTACCTCCGAAGTGGCCAGCCCGGCTTTGGGGCTCATACGGCTTCATATTTAATGGGTGTCAGAGGCGATTTTCCAGGGGTAAAAGATCGCAGCCTGAAGCTGACCATCTCCTCCATCTAGTGCCGACATTACAGATGAGTTCAGTTATCCCTGTATTGGTCTGGTTGTTATCATGAAGCGCGCAGGGACAATTTTGCTTTTGATATAAATACGCTTATATGAATTTTTGGTAGTTTGGAAGTTAAATTGAGCTACTGATCTATATGGAGCTTATAGAAGGCTTAGAAATTGAAACGGCCAGGGATTTTACAAATTCTTACTTAATACAATGATGCACTGAACACAAACTTTGTAAACGTGAACTTAAACTCACATTTCGGTTAAAGATAAAGGACCTTCAGGCTCTCAGCACAGGTTTTCACACTGGAAGCTAAAAGCGTTTGCAACCCACCATGACGGCATGAGGCTATGACAGTAAAGAACCACACGTGTTACTGTCGTCACTTAATTGAGATGTGATGACAGATTCACATTCCGTCTGCCTTTGTTGATGATGTAAACCTCGATACCTACAACATAAGAGTTCGGGCGGGTCTCAAAGCCTTTCCGGAAGAGGCAGTGGAGAAAAAAGTTTTAATGACCGGGTGCGAAAGCACCATGGGGGTCATCCAGTCCGCAGACATTAACTGGCCCATCATGGCTACGGAAGGTATTTGCTATCAACACGATAAGCAATGCACTATGACGCAACGCTATGCTATACTCCCTTAAACTTTTTTGTAGTTGCAAAACAACAGTGCGTTTTCTGTATGGTATTGAGCTACATTTAACAGTCAGCAATATAAAAATATGGTTACAAAAGAACGCTATTTTGTGTAGGTGAATTTGTGTCGTCGGCCACAATGAAACATATGTACGTCTTTGTGTAAACTGTCCAATATTTTTGTCTGATTTTAAATATATCTGGATCTTTCCGGCACATTTCCACAAAAGTTCCAAATAGCAAATTCCAAGGAAATCTGTCTCGTGGAAGGCGCGCTGACACCTGCGTACAGACGATCAAGCTCTTTCAGTGACTATGTGAAGACGCCTAAAATGGGTCACTTTAGCTTCAGTCTTGTTTGCAACTTTTTCGTAATAGATCATATGTGACTAAAACATCCGGGGGACTGGACTCGTGATTGAACATATACGGGCGACTGGACTCATGACTAGAAAATATCCGGGCGAATGGACTCGTGACTAGAAATATCCGGGCGATTGGACTCGTGATTGAACTTATTCGGGCGATTGGACTCGTGACTAGAAATATCCGGGCGAATGGACTCGTGACTTGAACATATTCGGGCGATTGGACTCGTGATTAAAATATCCGGGCGATTGAACTCGTGACTAGAAATATCCGGGCGATTGGACTCGTGACTAAAATATTCGGGCGATTGGACGCTTGACTAATACTATTCAAGCGAATGGACCCGTGAATACGGAGCAGAAGTCACTTTCCATCACCAGAAGATGGCAGTCAGCACAGCTCCAGGTGAATTAATGTCACAGATGTTGCCAGATGGTGCTGAGAAGGCTTTACATAAGACACCGCCGCTGCTTCTCCGTAACACACTGTATGACGTTGACAATTGTCCTCGATGAACTTATCACAGTATAATTTCTCCCCTGAATAGTGTTTCCTAATCACGCGAGAGCCTTTTCATTACTATAATCATTATGACAGTTTGAAGCCATACATGTTTTAATGTGTATTTGTATTTTTAAGTACTTGACTGCAGGCGTGACAATTTTCTTATTGTACTTTTTTCTATTGAGCTTTAACAATGATGTTTTCGTACTTGTGTCTACTAGTTTCTTAGTCGTCCAAACAGTGGCCAGGTAAAGTGACTAAGCTAAGAGATAGATGACTGAGGAATTGTGGCCAGATCTTCAGCAGGAAGAGGGAATGTTTTTCTTTTCTCCCCCAGCAAGCCGATGGGGCCATCAGAGTACATTGTGCTTCTACTGCAGGAAGTGAAGTTGACTACACAATCCCATCTGGCGCCATGGTTGAGAACGGTTGGGACTGTGTTCCGTACTGTCCCATACATCATCAGGGCGTGCACGAGAACAGTTTCGCCTTGACTTTATGTCTATATCCTCTTACTGTTGGTGCAGAAGCGACAACATAAATAGGGTCATCACGAACATCTCCGTGATCATTAATGTCACAGCTTCGGCCAAAGAAATTTCTCTATTCCATAATTTTTCAATCCCTTTTAAATGTGGTGTAGAACTGGTGACGTCGGCTTTCTTTTGTGGGTTTTCCGAAGATAACGCAAGCAAGTCAAGTTCTGTTATAATAATAATAATAATAATAATAATAATATTTATTTACTGCAGTTGTGTTGTTACCTGGTGGCAGTGGTTATTTTACATGTATACAAAACATGAAATTGGTTACTACTAAATTTAAGTCGGGAGGGCTACATGAGAGGCATGTAGTGGCAACTTGGAATCTTGGGAAACATCGACACCTATAAATATTTCACTTTATTATTATTATTATTATTATTATTATTATTATTATTATTGTTATCATCATCACCATAGTCATCACCTTATAGGTAGCTATAAATAGTTATATTTTTGTTATTATTGTAATAATAATAATAATAATAATCAGCATTCTCAATATCGTCGTGCAATAAACCTTTCGAACTCCCCGGCTGTCAAGCTATAGAGCTGACTGTCGGAAAAACGAATGTCAATACAAATGAACCTTCTTTACGGAGGTCAAATTATATTTATCCCTGCGCACTCCATAAAGGCGTATTTGTGGAGTGAAGGTTTAGCTCCACTCATTCTCAGCCTCAGCACTACATGACGTGTATGGTAAACTTTACGTCCCAGCCGCGGTACTTTTGGGGAAGGAATGCTGGGTTGGGTTTTGCCTGGTATCAGGCCAAAATTCCTAACCTTCACTGTAAGGGGCAAGTGACTGGTATATAAATTTCGTTGTTTTTTGCCATAATATTGTTTTAGATTTTCTTTAGTAAGAAATAACAACCTCGCCACTTCCATTAACTTCATTCAGGCAGTTAGGATACTAGCTAACGAGAAATATCAGCTTAGTATTATGTGACATCTGAATCCAGGTCTCAATTTTTTTTCAGATAACGGCCAGACTCCTAATATTTTGATGTATTCGAGAAAGTGATAACTTTGACGTTTCTATGCACCACGAGTAGCCGGGGAAGAAACGGAACTTCCTCAGAAAGGTAAGTTTCCTGACAGAGTGTGACAAACACTTTTATACATACTGTACTTTTTAGGGCACAGCAACAAAATGTGTCACAGAAATAGTAATGGAATCAAATGCTATTAGCCCTAGATACTAGAGAAGAACCGTAATTTCATAAACATGGTACTGCTGCTTCATGTTTGCACCGTGCATCAATGACAAACACTTTATTATCCAACTAATGCACAATATATAATTGTTAGATACAATTAAAATTATAAAATATTTAAAAGTTCTCCAACATGTTTCAGATCACAGATCATTTATCATCAGGGAGCCTTGTACAGTGCTTGGCTAAAAATGACAAGAATGATTCTATCGTGTCCGTTGACATGGTCAAGGTCGGTGTTATGGCAGCATATTCAGACCCGTTGTGCGTGTGTACACACCCATATTGTGACCCGTTGTGCGTGTGTACACTCTCACACCGGGTCAGAATATGCTGCCATTACACCGACCTTTTCCATGTCAACGGACACGATAGAATCATTCTTGTAATTTGTAGCTAAGCACTGTACAAGGCTCCCTGATGATGGATCCTCTGTGATCCGAAACATGTTTGGACCACTTTTAAAAATTTTATAATATTAATTGTATCTACAAATTACATATTGTGCATTAGTTGGATAATAAAGTGTTTAATTGGTACTACTGCATTATCATAGAATTTCGCTTAGACGGAAGAAATGGAATACTTATGAGCAATCTTGGTGAAGAAGAATTTTTGAAAATGGCAAATCTGGGCACCTGGAATGAGATGGAAATTTGGCATAAAGGTAGGATAGGTATTTGGGTTTGTGCGTGAGGGAGCGAACGTATTTCCCTGTCGTGTCAGTTAACGTTATTAACCCTGCGTTAACACGAGAGGGTATTAAAATACGAACGTCGACAGGATTCGAGAAACGTCGGTTACCCTGACCTAACAGGCTGCAAGTTCCAACAAGATATCGGCGCTTCCGTTGTCTTAGAATGCGGAGAATTAAAACTGTTAGATTCCCTTGGAAGACATGCTCTGCTGCATTGAATTATTCGATTAATAATAATAATAATAATAATAATAACGCCCAAGCTATCAGTTTACCATGTTCTCGGGTTTATACACTACTTTCAGTATTCGCTGATGCAATCTCCCAGCATATACTTGGTTAAAAGCCCGTAATGTGATTGCTAAACAACACCAGCCCTAGCCTGAGACTATCCCTGACGACGACGATGATGATTATGATGATAATGACGACGACAATAATAATAATAATAATAATAAGTAAAACCCTTATACAGCCGATCACAATGGCCGCGCGGTCTGAGACTTAGGTCTGCGGCCACTCGCCTGCTGAGATCGTGGGTTCGAATATCACCGGGGGCATGGATGTTTGTCTGTTATGAGTGTTGTGTGTTGTCAGGTAGAGGTCTCTGCGACGAGCTGATCACTCGTCCAGAGGAGTCCTACCGAATGTGATGCGTCGTTGTGTGTGATCTAGAAACCTCAAGAATGTGAAGGCCGTGGCCCGCGTTGGGCCGCAGTGCCAAGGGGAGGGGACTCATGACTGCATGTAAGGGGAGTAGGGTGTAGCACTTATGAATGCTGTAATGAACCTCCGGTTTCATACAACGCTGGGAATTTCTTGACTAGCTGAAAAACGTTTAGCTTCTAAGAAGCACTCTGCTCCATGGAAGGTAAGTAAGGGTGTAGCGCCATTCTTTGTTAACCTCGAAACGTCAGCCTTCTGCTGGGATCGCTTTACCTCTGATGGAAGAACCCAAGGTACTTTTTTAATACGAGATTAGGTGGGCTCCAGGTCGTGTTTGGACCCTCTGCAGAACACAAAATGATTTTGCTTCAGCCGGGATACGAACTCCGTACCATCTAGTACGTAGCCTAGTCACTACAACGACTGAGTTATCTGTCATTAATAATAATAATAATAATAATAACTATTGTTAGTATTAGTTTATTAATATAATTAATAATAATATTATTCTGTGTTTACAATTTATGCTACATGTAGTGTTATTTTGCTCGTGAAATATATTTTGTACTTTTATATTAGCGCAATAGCACAGTGGTTAAGGTGCTGTGCTACAAATCGGAAGGTCGCCGGTTCGATTCCAGATGGTGTCATTGGAATTTTTCATTGACATAATCCTTCCGATCGCAGTATGGACCTAGGGGTCACCTCAGCCTCTCACAGAAATGAGTACCAGGAGTATTTCTTTGGGGTAAATGCGGCAGGTGCGTAAGGCTGACAACCTTACCACCATCCTGGAGCATTGTCACGTAATATGGGAACTTTAACTTCCTGGAACCCTCTGGGCACCGCGGGCCTGATTTACTTTTTTTAACTTTTACTTTTACATCCGTATAATATATTTTGCACCGTCAATACACAACATACATCAAACAAGATGCAATAATTACAATTAGGTGATATTTGGCTAAATGTTTCGACCGTGACCGGCCATCTTCAGGTCAACTAAGAACAACAATTAAGGTACAGTAAAAATATTACTCAATGGGATCCCATTTCTTTCACATGTTCACTGTTTAATGTGAAAGAAATGGGATTCCATTGAGTAATATTCTTACTGTACCTTAATTGTTGTTCTTAGTTGGCCTGAGGATGGCCGGTCACGGTCGAAACATTTAGCCAAATTTCACCTAATTGTAATTATTGCATCTTGTTTGATGTATGTTGTGTATTGACGGTGCATAATATATTATACAGATTTGATAATACACAACGGGATGGTCTCTCTCAAATTTTACTTTTACATTAGAACTTTCCGTAGTATGTGTACAGTGCGCTGTACGGCTGCTTATTGTAGTTCCTTGATTTCGTGCTCTTCCTGTATATTACCCAGGTTCTGTATGAGTGATTTTGAGATGGTTCCAGTTGCCCCTATTATTAACGGTATCACTTTTGATTTCACTACTACTACTACTACTACTACTAATACCAATAATAATAATAATAATAATAATAATAATAATAAATTTCATAATAAGTGGAACCATTATTTCGGTTGACCAAGTATTTTAAGGTTAATAAAATCACGAACGATTAGATCGGTGGGGAATATAGCACGCATAGGAACAGCACGAAAATGTTTGTCAGAACCTGAAGAAAAAAAAGACGCCGGTGAACTAATCTTATTAATGAGGATAAATAACAAAACGGATCTTAAATGTATAGGATATGGAGAAGTGGTACTGAATTCATGTAGTTCAGCGAGGTGGGCTTGTGAGCATCGTAACAAAATTCTTAAGCAACTTGAGGACAATGAGCTTCTTCAGAAGGGATTTGCACTGTGAGCTTAGTTCTTCTGTCGGATAATAGGAACAAACATGGACTGCTGAAGTACTGATGTGAGGAATGGTTTGCGGCCCGCGAGTTTAACTGCTCCTGGCAGGAGTTTCTCGGTACCACATCTGACATCACACCACCAAATTCAGAATGTCGGTCACTGTGTTCCGTACTGACAGTTTACCGACTGAAATTTACGATGTTTGTGTTCGGCTGTCTCACTATCCAACTTCCATTTGTTATGCGAGACTTCAAAGCTGCAGACCTCGTGTAAGTTTTTAACACTATTTTAAAGGTATTTTCTTTGGAACTACCGTGAATATCCCTCAACCTCCATTCCAACCCCCACGAACTCAGTTTCGTGAATCACGAAATCTGTTGTGCTTGTGAAAATATTAAAGGTGTATTTGCTTCCCTCCAATTATCTATGAAATTAAGATACGTTATCAAAAAGCCCTTCCTTCTTCAGTTGATTTTCACTCATCCCCGTGTTCACCGAAACCTGCCATTGTTATTTGGTCTGATTGTGAGCTGAGTCATTACAAGGCAGTTTGTCACTCATGTTCCCAGTTTTCGAAATAACACTCATCTTCCACTCCATGTCTAGTTATCGCACATGCGTCTGCCCTAGAGGTTGTCTAACACCAACAAGTTTAGGCATTTCTTGATGCCCTGACCATTTTATTCTCCTGTAACAAAATTCTACACTCTGTATTTCTTATCACGTTTTTTCGTCAAAACGTAGGGTGCAAATTCATGAACTCAAAGGCATCACAAAGTGCTAGAATGAATGTGTAATAACATCAGTTATGCGTCAGCACTATCTGTTTATTTATACATAAGGTCTTATGTATAAATAAATAGATAGTGCTGACGTATGATTGATTTTATTACACATTTATTTCCTCTATTTTTATGTAAGATTTTTACAAATGTTTGTCTGTTCAGTAAGGACCGCGGTAGCACAGTGGTTAAGGTGCTGTGCTACAAATTGGAAGGTCGCTGGTTCGATCCCAGCTGGTGTCATTGGAATTTTTCATTGATATAAAATCCTTCCGATCGCACTATGGCCCTGAGGTCGACTCAGCCTCTAACAGAAATGAGTACCAGGAGCATTTCCTGGGGGTAAGGGCGGCCGGTGCGTAAGGCTGACAACCTTACCACCATCCTGGGCCGTTGTCACGTAATCTGGAAACCTTAACTTCCTGGAACCCTCTGAGCCACTCCAGACATTTAACGGGCTTTACCTTTTTTTGTCTGTTCAGTAACGTACCAGTTCACAGCCCCTGTCTTACAAAAGTTTTAAAACTGTATTAACTGACGTAATTAATGCGAAAGCCTCAATTCCTCCTCCCACACACCTGGCAAGAAGGAAGGCAATTCTTGGCACACTGAGAGCTTACGATGTAGAACCGAATGCAAGATCATCCTGATTCGAGTGCAGATATCGTCTCTGACTGCTAAATGTTGTACGATGTCAGTTTTTGGCTCTTATGACACGATATGATACATTTGTTAACTGCAATTGGGTTGACACCCGGTGGCAATAGTACAGTACACATTTACACACAAACAATACACAGAATAATAAAATGAAACAATACCTAGAACGGAACATACATAACTGTAAGAATACATAAAAATAACAATAAAAATACACAATGTACAAAATTAAGTAGAAACATGCAAAACATAAACCATATATACAATGATGCAAAACAGCACCAAAAGAATATAAAAGAAGCAGTAAAACTTCACACGGTCTGTTTATCTTCTAGTAATGACAGACACCCTGTTCCTAAGCCACTGCGTTTGAAGGATTGAATGCTTTGACGGCTCCTGACAAAATTTGTCAAGGAAAATACTTAAGTAAATTCAGTTATCGTGCGATTTTAACTACGTACTGTTTCAATTGTGGGCGGGGATAGCGCAGTCAGTATAGTAACTCGCTACGAGCTGGACGGCCTGGGGATCGATTCTCGGTGGACACGAGATTTTCCGCACCTCTCCGGACCGGCCCTGGTGCCCATCCAGCCTCGTGTACTATGGGCATCGGGTCTCTTTGCTGGGGGTGAATTGGTCTTTTCGTGGCGCCACGCACCCGTATCTAGTGCCGATGCTAAAGAAAGAGTAGAACTAAACCTCTTCTCCCATTCTGGGCCTTCATGACCTGTTCTAGGGCGTATTTTAGCCTTTATCTTAACTATTTTATTTTCCTGAACATTGTTACACGTGGATTAGAATCCCACTCAAGCCATATACTACGGCTTTTTCTCCGTGTTTGTGGGGGTCGTAGGGAAAAACCTTAACAGCAGCCGGTACCACGCCGCAGGAGTCCAACGGAGTGTTCAAAGATTCATACACGTAGCTGTAAATTTACTTCTGAATTCTAGCAGGGAAAAGTGATTGATTTATTGTTGTGAATTATGTTTAAAAGCCATATTAATAAACGCTGCTTCAAGCACACCCGCTTTCTGTATTGAATCACACATTGTTCTGAGTCCCAATCCTGAACATTCAAAGACAAGAACGCACGACTGTGGGTCTACTCTCCAACTCTCAACGACTCTGTAGACTGCAAGTGCCTGCTCATTGATTAGCATGCCCTACTCACGCTTTTATGCCGTTTTGCTGATTTTAGTATAAATTTTTCTGGACTTACGCAGATCAACAAAATTGTAATAAAATAGCAACGTGTTGTGTTAAAATAGCAAATTATTTTATGCGGTTTTCAAGTCTGGAGGCAAAATTGTACTTTACGTGTCAGTTCTGAGGAATAATAACTCTGCATTCACCGAATTTTTTTAACGCAAAACTAAGCTTTCTTCTGGTTTTTATTTTGATCTTAATGTTCTTATGATATTCGCTAACTGTGATCTGAAAGTTATCGTATTAGTGATTGAAAGTTTTCTTCTCATTTATGTAATTTATCACTTCAATTTGCATAACAACGGCTTTGTACGTTATATGGCTTACGTCTATGCAAAAGTGAAGGATAAAAACTTCTAAAATGCAAATCTGGACTGTCAGGTTTTGTAATCTTCCTGCCGATTGGACAGCACCGTCTCATTTCTTACAAATTATCTGAGAAGGAGACTGTTGGTTGTGTCGTGTTTTCCTTTCTGTGAGGATAATATGCCAAAAGTAAGCGCATTTTTTTTATTTGTAGTCTGTATCACTGTACTGTCAGTTGTTAGGAATGTCACAGAGCAAACGACATTTACCGCTGTCTACAACACGAGAGCTTGCGAGGGAACAGAAATATAACTCTTCTAATTCTTAACCTCGTCACTAGGCGGAGGGGAGTGGTCAGATTCAGTTCCCGGGCTCTTTACCCACGGGAAAGGTACCTGGTAGTCATTGAAAAAGAGGGTGTGCTGGCCCCAGAGCCGGTTGGGACGATTGTGGAGAACGAAGCGGTTGTGGTTGAAATTGAGGTGCCTTCCATCAATTTATATAACAAATACAACCGTTAACAAAATTGTATTTTAGTACTTTTTATTGTAGCTACATGTTTCGGCCCTAAAGAGTTATCTTCAGGCTAACATTTAGTAAAACGCTTAATGATATCTCATTTTTCAAATGTTTTAAAAGTTCCATATTTTGCATTTTGCTTATGTCATTGGTTAACATAGGTTAAAATAATTAAATACAGTTGGTGGGAGACTGTGTCAACGTAGAAGCCCTGAGAAGAACCACGAAAAAATCTCAGTAAATGTATGCAAGCGACCGAGTTGTGTTTTAAAACCATAACCTGAATTTGGGAATTCTGAGTATCGACGACTATATTCAAGTAGAACAGCTGTGAATTACAGACTTAAAAATCGGCGGTGGGTGCTACACGTCATCAAGAGTAAAGGTAAAGTTGTGCCCGTGCTTAATTAAGTAGAATTCTGCAAAGCATGTGGTGGAGTAGAGGCATAGATAAATTTCTTTTTATATTAAAACCAACTAGATGCACTAATTTCTCAAATTTATTTTTGGAATAAACATCTATATGGTTCAGACAGTTTTTCTGTCCATCATCAGGAGTTTTTCACTGTACACACAGCAATGGTATATGTCATACAGGTTTGCTGGCAGCTTGCGAGCAGGATCATATATATATATATATATATACACACACACATGCACACACGTACATATATACATCCATACATACATACACACACACATATACATACATACACATACACAAATATACATACATACGTACATACATACACACACACACACGTACATACGTACTCGTACATACATACATACAAACATACATACATACATACTCACACATATATACACGCATGCATACATACACACATACATACACACACATACATACATACATACATACATACATACATACACACATACATACATACACACATACGTACGTACACTCATACGTACATACGTACATACGTACGTACGTACATACATACATACATACACACACACGCGTACATACGTACTCGTACATACATACATACACACACATACATACACATACATACATACATACATACACACATACATACATACACACATACATACATAAATACATACGTACATACATACATACATACACGTTGACTTTGTTTATGCCGTACTTACCGGTCGTACATAACCTGAATACTTCAGTCTGAAGAGATGTACGTATCGTAATTACTTCCATACAAATAATATTTGCTACAAACTCTACAGATACCTGATGATGGCTGTAATAGACAGCCGAAACATATCTTAGAGTTGATTAAAAATCATAATAAATATCTATGTAGTTTTGTTGTGCAGAAAGTTAAACAAACACGTGTTACATTTTAAGAATCTCTCAACATGAGATATTCCTTATTGTTAGATATAAACAATAAATATAAAATATTATGATTGCATTTTTTATGTTACTTAATTAGGAAAATGTGAACGGTAAAAAAAATCATAACTGCACGGGAACGTGACGTCATCACACGAAGTCTAGGTCATCTTTATGTCACAGCGTAAGAAATTAAATTTACTGTAGATGGCCTCTTATTATTACGTAGCTATAACCAAGTGCGCGCACAGTGCCGATCCCAGTGGCCGCGCGGCAAAAGGCGTGGGGCTGCGGCCGTTCACTGGCTGGGATTGCGGGTTCAAATCCCTCCGAAGGCTTGAATGTCTGTCTCACGTGAGCGTTGTGTTTTGTCATGTAGAGGTCTCTGCTTCGGGCTGATCACTCATCCAGAGGATTCCTACCGAGTGAGCCGGGTCTAATTGAGTGTGATCGTGAAGGCGGCTCTGACCCACTAGGGGCTTCTGCACAGTTGAAAAAGTGCTGTAATAAATGTAAATGTGTATATTTTTGCCTTAATTGTCCGTCATGCAGAAATCATCTCTACAGCAAAGTGTCATTCGTTTGAAAGAAATAAGTAACAAATGTGAGTACTCTGTATATTTGTCTTAGTTACTTGGCATGCCAGTGGAATCTCCTTTGCTCCATCTTACGCTCGATCGTCTGTAACTTGTCTGGCTGTGCCATATTTTCCGTAATTATTCCGGAAACTTCGCCATCCTCAGAGCACTATATTAGGTATTAAAAGAGTGTAGTGATTGTTTCCGCAACTTTTCTCTTTCCAGGAAGAAATCAGTGAGATATTGTCACAAACGTATTTAGACCTTCATATAAAGTGCTTGACTTCTTTGTCCGATTTTAACCAAACTATAATTCTCTCGACGGACTTTAAACCTTTGCCCCTGGAGCTGGACATTTAAATTTTAGCAAGCTATTTATGTAAAACGTGAATATATTATGAACCTAAAAAAGGTGACATTGTGAAATACACGACATTTTGTAGAGGAATAAACGGAGATGGTGAGAGCAAGTCTAAAAAAGTCATTCAATATATTGTTGACTAAATATAAAAGATGTGTTCTGTGGACAGAAGCGGTACGACTGTCCTATATACAGGGTGTCCCAGGAGGAATGTGCCAGACTTCGGGAGGGTGTTCCTTATGTTAAAGTATACCGATATAACCCAAAACTCCTATATCCAAAGTTGAACGGTTACGGAGATAATGGCCAGAGAAAAGTGGGGGCTTCTTGCGGTTCCAAATACTGCAACCTGC
>Ga0123354_10012634_pt1 | contig 13084 bp, 5 predicted proteins | sample TergutLab28metaG_2_FD_97872 | JGI IMG/M metagenome (GOLD analysis project Ga0123354, IMG submission 97872) | Labiotermes labralis P4 segment gut microbial communities from Petit-Saut dam, French Guiana - Lab288 P4 | ecosystem: Host-associated > Arthropoda: Insects > Digestive system > Gut ...
AAATATACCGTAATACCCAAATTGGATGTTTGGGTTCGATATGGCAGATGGAATTACTACAATCGCGAAACCATCGGAAGCGGCAATAATACAATAGATTCCAATGTTTCTAATGAGTTTAGGATACAGGTTAGAAAACGGTTCTGACGGGAGTAACTGATTTTATCTATGATTCCTAATGATAAACAAGTCGTCTGTTGTTAAAATTTGATGATAATTTTTATGAGCAAGTCCATTAATCAACTTCTTGTCTCCAGTCCACAAATTACAATTAAACTGTTTAGAATAAGCAATATAAATAACATCTTTGGGGTCAATATCGTGTGTAAGATTATAAGCAAACTCCCAACTCTTTTCATCTATTTGTTCTTCCGATATAAATGTTATTGATTTACATATATAATACTCGGCTTCAAGTATTTGTGCTAATGACATTTTTGATATTTCTATTAATTTTTTGAAGTTATTAGATATTTCAGTCCTCAAAAAATCGGGTGCAATAAAAGAAAAAACCTTCTCGGAATTGATTAATAAATCACCAATTTTCCCATTAGTTTTTAATATACCACTGAAAACAATGTTTGCATCAACAATAATTTTCATCTCTGAAAGCGATATTTATTCTTGTTCCACCAATTAGAATCTACCTCATCTGCCAATTTATCAACATCTGTTTGTTTTGCATCTGAATTAGATGTTGCATCCAAATATTTTGCATAATCAATTATATTTTGTATTTCAAAAACATCTGTTTTCGGGGTGAACGATATCAGAATCTGATTATTTGCTACTCTTTCTACTATCATACAATATTGTTTTTTTATTTTGCAAAGATATTGTTTTTTATTTATGAATTGAAAAATTCGTGCTAATTCGTGTAAATTAGTGGACTCCTAATTCCCAATCTCCGAAATAAACTTTATTCGTACCAATCTGATTTCTTCTTCTGTATATTCGCTGTTTCCTAACTCTTCAATGGCTTTTGAAATGTCGTCTGATTCGGCTTCTTCCTTGAAATAGGCAAAAATATCTTCCAAATGCTCCTCATCCATTACCTGATTGATGTAATAATCAATATTTACGCGGGTTCCACTGTAAACAATCGATTCAATCTCTTTCAGTAATTCGTCCATATCCATTCCGATGCTTTCGGCAAGGTCATCTAAAGGTATCAATCTGTCAATGCCTTGAATAAGAGATATTTTACGTCTTGATTTGTTGGCAACCGATTTAACGACTAAATCTACAGGTCTTTCAATTTCATTTTGCTCGACGTGAAGTTTAATCAGTTCAACAAACTCTTTTCCAAAGCGTTTCGCTTTTCCGACTCCGACTCCGGGCATATTCTGAAGTTCTTCAAAAGTGATCGGATAATACGTGGACATCGCTTCGAGTGAAGGATCCTGAAAAATAACAAAAGGCGGAAGATTTAATTTTCTTGAGATTTGTTTGCGTAAATCTTTGAGCATTGCAAACAGTTCGGGGTCCATAGCGGCGGTTCCGCCGGCTGCCATTTCTTCACCCATTTCGTCATAGTCATGATTTTTTGTAAGCATAACACTGTAAGGCGACTCTAAATATGCATGTCCTTTTTCAGTAATTTTCAATAAGCCGTAATTTTCAATATCTTTAATCAAAAATCCTAAAACTAATGAATGTCTGATTACTGCATTCCAGAATTTTGCGTCGTTTTCATTACCGATTCCAAAAACTTCAAGTTCTTCGTGTCCGTAAGACTTTATACAACTTGATTCAACTCCGGTAAGTACTTCAACAACATGGTCTGCTTTGAATTTTTCTTTAAGTTCAATTATTACTTCTAATAACAATTCGACAAATTCCTGACCATCAAACTGTTCCTTAGGATTATTACAGTTATCGCAACTATTGCAATTGTCTTCATAATAATCTTCACCGAAATAATGCAGTAACAGTTTTCTTCTGCAAAGGGATGTTTCTGCGTATGCAACGGTTTCAAGCAATAATTGGCGTCCAATCTCCTGTTCTGCAATAGGTTTGCCCTGCATAAATTTTTCAAGTCTCTGAATATCTTTATAACTGTAAAATGTTATACATCGTCCTTCACCGCCGTCTCTGCCGGCGCGTCCTGTTTCCTGATAGTATCCTTCGAGGCTTTTCGGAATATCGTAATGGATTACCATTCTTACGTCAGGCTTGTCTATACCCATTCCGAAAGCGATTGTGGCAACGATAACATCTGCATCTTCGAGCAAAAACATATCCTGATTTCTTGACCGCGTAACTGCGTCCATTCCTGCATGATACGGAAGCGCTTTAATTCCGTTAACTACAAGAGTTTCAGCCAATTCCTCTACTTTTTTACGGCTCAGGCAGTAAATGATGGCAGATTTTCCGCTATTTGCTTTTAATATTTTTATGATTTCTTTTGATGCTTCAATTTTGGGGCGTATTTCATAATAAAGGTTTGGTCTGTTGAATGAAGATTTGAAGACGCAGGCATTCAACATTCCCAAGTTTTTTTGAATGTCGTGTTGCACTTTTGGGGTTGCGGTTGCTGTCAGAGCGATTACCGGAGCATCTCCTATTTCATTGATAATAGGTCTTATACGGCGATATTCGGGGCGGAAATCGTGTCCCCATTCTGATATACAATGCGCTTCATCAACAGCATAAAATGAAATGTTTATTTGTTTTAAAAACTGAATGTTTTCATCTTTTGTTAAAGATTCCGGCGCTACGTAGAGCATTTTTGTTTTTCCTGATTGCACGTCTTCTTTAACCATTGTGATTGCTGATTTAGTTAAAGATGAATTTAAAAAATGGGCGATACCGTCATCTTCACTAAAATTTCTCATTGAATCCACCTGATTCTTCATCAACGCAATTAATGGCGAAATAACTATTGCCGTTCCCGGCATAATTAACGCAGGTAACTGGTAACATAAGGATTTACCGCCTCCGGTTGGCATTAATACAAAAGTATCATTTTTTTCGAGAACATTCTTAATTATATCCTCCTGATTGCCCTTAAATTTGTCAAAACCAAAATGTAATTTTAGGTAATAATTTAGATCAATTCGATTTGTCATGCTTAACTTGCTGTTTTAATATTTTTAATTTTTTTCAATTTTTTCATTTCCAAAATACTTGTTTATCATAATACAAATATAAACAAATATTTGTGTAGTACAACAAACAAAAATCACATTATTTTATTTTTGATTAAAAATTTTTTTCTGAAAAAATGTTAAATTCCTCATTATCTGGACAATACCAAAATAAAAAATTTTCATAATTTCAATAAAAAGAAAGCCGAAAGTAAAAAAATGATAGAAAAATTTTCTATCATTATTATATAAGGCACAAAAATTATGCCACTGATTGAAGGTATCTTTTTAAACTTTATAAAATTTTTTTTGATGATTTTGTGTGTATAAGAAAATATTTCGCTACCTTTGTCGTGATTTTTGTAACCTTAAATTTATATAGAAATTGCTGAATGTTTGTATTTGGGAAAGAGATTGCTGAAAAATTTTTACAATGGCATGAAGTTTTAAGGACGGCATACTTGAAAAGGATTGTTCAATAATTTAATTAATTTATTATGGAAGAGTTTTTTTGCAATACAACAAGGATTACTTCAGAAAAAGATTACAACTTGCTTAAAATTAGCGTTGATAGGCTTATTGATGAGGCAACAGTAAAGGGATACCTATCGGAACCTGAAGCCGACAATGAATATACAAGAGAAATTGCACGGCTCGGGAAAATTGGAGCAATTTATGAAACTGAGATACTGAAACTTCCAAAACGAACAAATTATAAGAAGTTTGCTTTTGAAGAAAAAGAATTAGAGTTCGCATTGGCATAAAAGATTTCGACTTTTTTTATGCAGTAAAACATATAAGATTTAAAACTTTTATAATCAGCAATTTAAAACAAAATAAACAAAATAATAAAAGCATAAAAATAAATAAAATAGCGATTGCTATAGTTCTTGAAGTTCATTTTCCACTACTCGATTTCATCGGGTTATTATGCCAAGAATAAGTTAGCAGCTGCCACCTGGCAACGTGGAATAACTTGTCAGGCATAGAGGCGTGGAATCCTGAACATCAGACAAGAGATTTTTCCACGCTTTTTTATTTATATGATTTTGAGAAAGTTAGTATAATTAGAGATAATTCGTATAATTAGTAATAATATTTAATAATTTTTATCATGAAGAATAAATATTTTAATTTTGGGATGGGTGTTGAAGGAATGCTAGATGATAGGATTGAAGCATTAAATATGCGCAATGTAAAGAATGGAGAGGCTTGTTCTCGTAACGGTAAGTCAACCTCAAAGGTTGTGCCAGTAATAGTCACAATAATGTTATGGTTGTTTGCATTTTATGCAATTCCCTCAACTTTTGCACAATTATCAGGAGGCATCGGCATAAAGAACGATCCTTCTCTTATTACCAAAACAACTGAACCTTCAATTGTTTGGAAAAAGAACTCTGGCGGAAGCAGTGATGATTACTTTAATTCTGTAATAGGAGTACCATTAACGCTAACAGGAACAGTTTTACCAACTGCGACTATTCTTCCATATTACCACGATTTTGAAGATATGCAGGAAAACGCTCAGTGGATTTTACTAAACGGAACGCAAATAAATAGATGGCATATCGGCAACTTAGATTCCAACAATTACGAAAATTCGCTATTTATTTCAAACAATAATGGAGCAACTAATACTTTCTCTAATAATATATCTTCATACGTTTATGCTTATCGTATTTTTGATTTCACTGAAACAGGTTTGCATACAATAAGTTTTAATTGGAGGTGTGCAGGTTCTCTAAGCTTGGATAATCTTCGTGCTTTTTTAGTTCCCGATAATATATCTTTAGAGGCAGGTAATGCTTACGGGAATACATACTTTACAAATAATGTTCCTGAAAACTGGATTGCGGTCAGCGGACTGTTAAATGAAAAAAATACCTGGCAAAATTTCATAAATTCAAATGTATATATACCATATACAGGATTATATAAACTTGTATTTTTTTGGAAAAATTATTGGGCAGGTTCAGGATTACAACCGCCCGCTGCAATAGATAATATTTTTGTAATGAACAAGTCCGTAATTGTTGATAATCAAAATGAAAGCCTATTTGCAGGGTTACCCGGTACGGTTAATTTTGCGGTTTCTACTGACAAAATAGCAGACGGAAGTTATACTGCTACTGTAACAAATTTACCAGCTGGAGTAACAGTTTCGGGACAAATAACAATAGACAACAATTCCGGTGTTTTGACGCTTGCAGGAGGCGCAAACACCTCTGCAGGAATATACGCTAACCTGATACTGACTTTAGATGGCACAATATCAGAGGAATTTACGCTCATAATAAAAGACATTCCTTTTAATTTACCATATATTCATAATTTTGAATTTGAACAAGAAAACGCACAATGGACTTTGCTGAATGGAACACAAACAAACAAATGGCATATTGGAAATGCAGTTTCCAACAGTGGCGAAAATTCGCTATATATTTCAGATAACAACGGAATTACGAATACATACGCCAATACTCCCTATCCATTTGCAATATCATACGTTTTAGCGTATCGTACTTTTAATTTTGCAGAAACAGGTATATATACCATAAGTTTTGACTGGAGATGTAACGGTGGTTATTTTGATAACGTTCGCGCTTATTTAGTTCCCGATAATATTTTATTAGAGGCAGGTAATGTTTATGGAAATACATACAATCATAATGTACCAGCAAATTGGATTGCAGTTAGCGATGTGTTAAGTGAACAAAACGATTGGCAAAATTTCTTAAAAAATGTAGTTATTACAAATGCAGGAATTTATAAACTTGTGTTTTTTTGGATAAATGGAGATGACATAGATACACAACCACCGGCAGCAATAGACAATATTTTTGTTACTGATAAGGCTGTAATTGTCGATACTCAAAATGAAATACTTTATGGAGGCGTTACAGGTACGGTTACTTTTCCCATAACGACTTACAAATTCCCCAATGGAAGTTATACGGCAACCGTAACAAATTTGCCGGAAGACGTATCGATCAATGGACAGGTTACAATAAACGACAATTCAGGTGTTTTAATGCTTGATGGCGGCGCAAACACCGTTGTAGGAGTATATTCTAACCTGAAGCTTACCATTGATGGCATAATATCAGAGGAATTTAAACTTGTTATTTCAAGCGTGCCAACTTATTTACCATATATGTATGGTTTTGAAGATGAGCAAGAAAACTCGTTGTGGATTTTGCTAAACGGAACACAAACAAACAGATGGCATATTGGAAATGCAGTTTCCAACAGTGGCGAAAATTCGTTATATATTTCAGATAACTACGGCGTTACGAATACATACTCTTTTGATCCACCTCTACTTTACAATTCATTCGTTTACGCATACCGTACTCTTACTTTTACCCAACCAGGTTTACATACAATAAGTTTTAACTGGAGGTGTGCAGGTGAGGATAGTAGAAGTAACTTTCGCGCTTTTTTAGTTCCCGACAATATTTTATTGGAGGCAGGTAATGCTTATGGTAATACAAGCGTTACAAATAATATCCCTGCAAATTGGATTGCAATTAGCGAAATATTACATGGGCAAAGTATTTGGCAAAATTTTAAAAATGCAAATGTGTCAGTACCAAGTGCGGGAGTATATAAACTTGTATTCTTTTGGAAAAATAATACTAATGTTGGCTCACAGCCACCGGCAGCAATAGATAATATTATCGTTACTTCCAAGAACTTAATTGTTAATAATCAAAGCGAAAGCATTTTTGCAGGTTCAGCCAATACAGTTAATTTTCCGGTAATAACAAGAAACATCGCTAATGGCAATTATACTGCAATTGTAACAAATCTTCCTGAAGGTATATCTGTTTTGGGACAAGTAACGATTGACAATAATTCCGGCGTTTTGACGCTTGCAGTAGGTGAAAATGTGGCTGCAGGAATTTACTCTAACCTTATGCTGACCTTAGATGGCATAACTTCTGATGAATTTACGATTGTTATAATTGGAGCGCCCATCAATATACCATATCTCTATGATTTTGAAGATGAGCAAGAAAACGCGCAATGGACTTTACTTAACGAAAATCAACCCAATAGATGGCATATAGGCAGTGCAGTTTCCGACGAGGGCGCATATTCGTTATATATTACAAATAATAATGGCGTTACGAATAATTATTCCATTATAACTAACTCCACCTCATACGTTTATGCTTTTAGAGTACTTAATTTTTCCGAAACAGGTTTACATACAATAAGTTTTAACTGGAGGTGTGCAGGCGAAGGGAATAATGATAACTTTCGCGCTTTTTTAGTTCCTAATAATATTTCGTTAGAAGCTGGTAATGCTTACGGAAATACAGGTGGAACAAATAACGTCCCTGCAAATTGGATTGCTGTCAGTGGAGTATTAAGCGGTCAAAGCGCTTGGCAAAATTTCAAAAGAACAGATATATTTATTACAAATACAGGTTTATATAAACTTGTGTTTTTTTGGAAAAATAATAATAACTCAACAGGGACACAACCTCCTGCTGCAATAGATAATATTGTTGTTACAAATAAGACCGTAAATGTTGCTACTCAAAATGAAAGTATTTTCGGAGGTTCTGCAGGTTCGGTTTCTTTCCCAGTATCTACGACAAACATAGCCAACGGCAGTTATACGGCAACAGTAACAAATCTACCTGCAAATGTATCTGTTTCGGGTGAAGTAACGCTTAACAACAATTCAGGCATTCTGACGCTTGAAGTCTCCACGAGCGTGTTTGTAGGAATATATTCTAACTTATTACTGACCATAGACGGCATAACATCTGATGAATTTACATTAATTGTATCAAGTATATCTGCTAACGTACCTTATACCCATAGTTTTGAGAATGAGCAAGAAAATATGAATTGGAATTTACTCAACGGAACGCAAATTAACGGATGGTATATCAATAATGCCGTTTCCAACATTGGCGAAAATTCACTATACATTTCAAACAATAATGGAAATACAAATACATACTCTATTTCTTCTACTTCATACGTTTATGCTTTTCGTGTTATTAATTTCACAGAAACAGGGTTACATACAGTAAGTTTTAAATGGAGATGTGCAGGTGAAGAAAATTTTGATAATGTTCGGGTTTTTTTAGTTCCCAATAACATAACATTAGTGGCAGGTAATGCCTACGGAAGTACAGGCGCTACTAATTATGTCCCTGCAAATTGGATTGCAGTCAGTGGAATATTAAGAGGACAAAGTACCTGGCAAAATTTCACAAATTCAAATGTAAATGTCCCAAATACAGGTTTATATAAACTTGTGTTTTTCTGGAAAAATAATAATTCGATAGGAACACAACCACCTGCTGCAATTGATAATATTGTTGTTACTGCCCAACACGTAGTTGTTGATACTCAAAACGAAAGTATTTTTGCAGGTTCAGCAGGTATGGTTACTTTCGCGGTAACTACGAGAGACATTGCAAACGGCAGTTATAATGCAATAATAACTAATCTGCCCGCAGATGTATCGGTATTAGGACAGGTTATAATTCACAATAATTCAGGTGTTTTAACTCTTGAAGGCGGCACAAACACTGTTGCAGGTACATACACTAATCTGACATTGACAATAGATGATATAACATCGGAAGATTTTACGCTTGTAGTATCAGCCTTTCCTGTTTATTTACCTTATACACAAGATTTTGAAGATGTGCAGGAAAACTTGCAATGGACTTTACTTAACGGAAATCAACCCAATAAATGGCATATTGGCAGTTCGGTTTCCTTCAGTGGGGCAAATTCATTATATATTTCAAATGTTAATAATAATAATAATTACGATAATGTTACCTCTTACGTTTATGCATATCGAGTTCTTAATATCACCGAAACAGGTTTACATACAATAAGTTTTAATTGGAGATGCGCAGGCGAATATAATAATGATAACGTTCGTGTTTTTTTAGTTCCTGATAATTTATCATTGGAGGCAGGTAATGCATACGGAAATACGGGAACTACTAATGACGTCCCGGCAAATTGGATAGCTGTCAGTGGAATATTAGAAGGACAAGACACATGGCAAAAGTTCATAAATTCAAATGTATATGTACCAAATACTGGTTTATATAAACTTGTTTTTTTCTGGAAAAATAATAATAATTCGATATTAACACAACCCCCCGCTGCAATAGATAATATTGTTGTTACTGCCCGGAACGTATTTGTCGATGCTCAAAACGAATATTTTTTCGCAGGACTATCCGGTTCAGTTACTTACACTGTCACTACGAGACGCATTGCAAATGGAAGTTATACGGCAACCGTAACAAACCTGCCAGCAGACGTATCGGTTTTAGGACATGTAACAATTGAAAACAATTCAAGCGTTTTAACGCTTGCAGGTGGTGCAAATACCGTTGCAGGCATATACTCTGATTTGAAACTGACAATAGAAGGCATAACATCTGAAGAGTTTACGCTCATAATAACGGTCTTTCCTGCTAATTTACCATATATTTATGATTTTGAAGATGAACAAGAAAACGACCAATGGACTTTGCTAAACGGAACGCAAACCAACAAATGGTATATAGGCAATGCAGTTTCCAACGGTGGGGAAAACTCACTTTATATTTCAAACAATAATGGAATTGAGAATACATACTCGCTTTCACCTTTTTCGTACGTTTATGCGTATCGCGGGCTTAATTTCACCCAATCAGGTTTATATACAATAAGTTTTAACTGGAGATGTGAAGGTGAGGGAAACTTTGATAATGTTCGCGCTTTTTTAATTCCCGATAATATATCATTAGAAGCGGGTAATACTTACGGAAATACAGGCAATTCTAATTACGTACCAACAAATTGGATTGCTGTGAGTGGTGTACTTTATGGACAATGTATATGGCAAAATTTCAAAAATTCAAATGTATATGTACCAAATACTGGTTTATATAATTTTGTGTTTTTCTGGAAAAATGATAATAGCAGTGGAACACAACCTCCAGCTGCAATAGATAATGTTATTGTTACTGCTAAGAACGTATTTGTCGATGTTCAAAATGAACGTATTTTCGCAGGATCATCCGGTATAGTAACATTCCCCGTAACTACAAGAGACTTCGCAAACGGAAGTTATGCAGCAATCGTAACAAATCTGCCCACAGGCGTAATGGTTTCAGGACAAGTAACTATCAATAACAATTCAGGAGTTTTAATTCTTGAATGCGATACAAACACGATTGAAGGTATATACTCTAATCTATCTCTGACCATAGATGGCATAAACTCAGATGTATTTACATTTGTTGTATCAATAGCTCCTGCTAATTTACCATATACTAATGATTTTGAAGATGAGCAAGAAAACTCACGATGGAATTTACTTAATGGCACAGAAAGAAATAAATGGTACATAGGAAATGCTGTTTCCAACAGTGGAGAAAACTCACTTTATATTTCAAACAATAATGGAAATGAGAATACATACTCTACATTAATTAATTCATACGTTTATGCATATCGCGGATTTTATTTCAACCAATCAGATTTATATACAATAAGTTTTAACTGGAGATGTGAAGGTGAGGGAAACTATGATAATGTTCGGGTTTTTTTAGTTCCAGATAATATATCCTTGGAGGCTGGTAATGCTTACGGAAATGAATCCTCTACAAATAACGTCCCGGCAAATTGGATTGCGGTTAGTGGAATACTAATGGGACAAAGTACATGGCAAAATTTCATAAATTCAAATTTTAATGTACCAAATACAGGTTTATATAAACTTGTGTTTTTTTGGAAAAATGATAGTCTGGTAGGAATACAACCTCCTGCTGCAATAGATAATATTGAAATATATAAAACTTTTATTCCTGTTACAAATATTACAAATGTCCCGCTTACAGCTTTTATTGATGTTCCGCTTACACTTGAAGGAATAGTTGAACCAGACAATGCCATTAACAAAACCATTGTATGGAGCGTAGAAAATGCCGGCACAACAGAAGCATTTATTGAAGAAAATTTATTATTTGGCTCTGCAAATGGTATAGCAACCATCAGAGCAACAATTGAAAATGGTTTAGCAATAGGAACAAATTACTGGAAAAATTTTAATATTACTATAACAAAAAGGCAACAATCACCTCCCGAAGCGCCGACTTTGCTCGAAAAAACTCAAACAAGCATCACACTCAATGAAATATCCGGTTGCGAATATCGCATAAATGGCAGCGCTTGGCAGTCATCAACTACTTTTAGCGGATTAACGCCAAACACTGAATACAGTTTCGAAGCACGAAAAATGGAAGCAGCCACTCATTTCGCTTCTGACGCAAGTCATGAAGCCTTATTTACAACCAATAAGGCAATTTTATCAGGTACGTTAACGATAAATGGTTCTGCTGTTTATGGTGAATTACTAACTGCAAACACATCAGATTTAAGTTCCACTCCTGAAATTTCAGATTTAGGTGATTTAACATTCCAATGGAAACTTGGAGAGGTTACAATAGGTTCAAACAGTGATACATATACAATTGTTGAAGCAGATATAAACAGCGTTATCACTGTAACAGTAACATCATTTAATTGCGAAGGTAGCATAACTTCACCTCAAATCGGACCGGTTACCAAGGCTGAGCAAGATGCCCCTGAAGCGCCTGCATTGTTAGAAAAAACGCAAACAAGCATTACGCTTAATGAAATTGCAGGTTGTGAATATCGTATAGATGAAGGAGAATGGCAGACAGAGACTACTTTCAGTGGCTTAAATCCAAACACTGAATACAGTTTCGAAGTGCGTAAAATGGAAACAAACACCCATTTTGCTTCTAATCCAAGCAGTCCGCCAACGATTATCATTACTGAACCGCTTAATAATTACATTATTACCGCTACTGTTAACGACCCAACTTTAGGAACAATAACCCCTGAGGGTGATACAACAGTAGAAGAAGGAGGCTCTTTAACCTATACCATCACACCTTTTGGTAGCAATGAAATAATAGACGTTTTAGTAAATTGGGCAAGTTATGGAGTTATAACTACTTACACGTTTGAAAACGTTCAGTCAGATGGTAGAATTGAGGCTATTTTTGGAACAGTTAGTATTGATAAATCAGATTTTGGCAACATAAATATTTACACCCATAAAAACTCAATCCACATCAAAAACGATAGCGAAAAACCCCTAAAATCAGTCGAAATTTACGATATGACAGGTCGTTTGGTTTTTCAGGATGGGATTAAAGAAATTGAAACGGTTATTACTCTTAATGTAGCAACCGGAATTTATGTTGTAAAGGTGATTTGGGAGGATGGGAAAATGGAGGCAATTAAATTGAGAATTGAGAATTGAAATTTGAGAATTGAAAATTCTTGGCAGAGCCAAGAATTTTTCTTTGTGATACCTTTGTGTTCTTTGTGGTATAAAACAATTTACCGCAAGGTATGCAAAGCAAACGCAAAGAGCGCAAGGATAAATATTTTATATTCAAATCTTTGCGCCCTTTGCATATATTCTTTGCGACTTTTCAGTTAATTTCTTTCATCTTTTAAGACACTGATAAAAATCTGCGTAAATCTGTCTAATCAGTGTTATCTGTGTGCTATCTTATCCGAACCTCTAAAAATCAACCAATAAGCCACCGGCATTATCGTTACCACCAATACCATCGAAATTAAAGTGCCGAAGAAAATCACCGTACCAACCGGCATCCACATCAGGTCGCCGCTTAAAATCATCGGTAAAACGCCCATTGATGCTGCCATTGAGGTTAGAAATATCGGACGCATTCGGCGTTTACCTGCTTCAAAGGCGGCGTCACGTACTGCCAATCCTTGTTCGGTGCGTACTTTTTCCAAATAATCGAACATGATGATACCATTACGGACAATGATACCAATAAGCCCGACAAGTCCCAGCATACTCATACTGCCAAATTCAATACCCATTAACAGCACTCCTGTCGCTACGCCAATCAAACCAAGTAACGCCGATGAGAGAATAAGCGCTGCAC
>Ga0123354_10012635_pt1 | contig 13084 bp, 13 predicted proteins | sample TergutLab28metaG_2_FD_97872 | JGI IMG/M metagenome (GOLD analysis project Ga0123354, IMG submission 97872) | Labiotermes labralis P4 segment gut microbial communities from Petit-Saut dam, French Guiana - Lab288 P4 | ecosystem: Host-associated > Arthropoda: Insects > Digestive system > Gut ...
CCGTATTTACTCGGTTTATTTGGTATGTATTGCTTGAAACTACACCTTCCTCTGAATCCATGGAGAGATTCATCAACTGTGCAACAAGTTCCTGGAGTGTAGTTTGCTTCACAAGCTACGACAGATTTGTCGTATATGTTGCGAATAGGTGCCAACTTGTCATCGGCTCTTCACTGGGCCCTCGTGGTTGAATCGTCAAAGCGTAAGCAATACGCAAGAAACAAAAAACGCTTCTGACTCATAGCTACTATGCAAATTGGCTTGCCAATACCATCTTTCGCCCAACTGCTTGCAGTACTTTCTTTGGAGCTATTTGTAGCGCCCAAGAACAGCATGATGCCCATGAGTGCGCGAATTTCTGTCACGCTTGTATTGTAGAGAAATCCAGGTTTGCTTGTGTAACTGGTTTTCAAATTCTCAATCTTCTGGTTAGTCCATGTCACAATCTCTGTTATCACGGCGTCATCGAAAAAAACTCAAATGACTTAAAGGGTGTGTCTGCTTGACATCCATTCCCCTTCGGTCCTGGTTTCTCTTTGACAATATTGCGCATTGGTGTTCTTCTGACAGCTTTTGTCTTCTGCGACCACACATATCCATTTTTTCCAAGAATTTCACCACTGTCAACATCTTGCTTCTCTTCCAAATCTGATTCACTTGCACTTATTTCACTGTAGGAATCTGACACTTCTTTGGACTCGAGGTCGCTTTAATCCCAGCTCAAACTATCTTCAATATCGACCTCATGTTCACTATCGACGTTACTTAACACATCTAAACACGCCAGAACGTCGTTGCAGGACAATCCCCGTCGTCTTGCCATGATCCCTTTGTCACAGAACGCTTTCTAAACACGTTGCGCAGTGAGACCGAACGATTTGTAGAGACGTAGCAGACAGTGAGTCGATGGTGGGAGGAATTTTGTTCATTCCTATACGATACCACTGCATAGGTTTCTTATGCTGCAGGACCCTTGAGGGTCAGTGTTCTCCTCTGCCTACCCAGAATGATCACCCTCTATCCCCTAAACCCCTCACAATACCGTGATCTATATGTCTTACGCAGAGCAACTGTGCATTTTTTCCCCGGCTGGCTAATGCGTTCTAGCTTTGTTTATAACTCTAAATTGTAGACTATTTTTAAGGCGAGAATATGACACGTGCCAGATTTTTACACATAATGCGTTTTCTGCATTTTGCAGACAATTATCTATATTCCGTGGAAGGTACTATGGGGTCCACTTGACCCCAAGCGTAAATAAATATAAATAAAAAATAAACGGAAAGACACAAAACCTAGCGAATGTGTGTGACATAGTTAGGAAGTCCTTACGAAAAAATACGTGAAAGGCGATGTCAGTGTTCGTGACAGTTTAAAAAAAAAGTGAGTCAAATAGGACTGGGGTCACATAGACTCCATAGTACCAGACCAGGGTTAAATAATCAAGAACCTATAATATGTGTGTTCCATAAAATATCGTTGTAATCAAATTAAGGGAACCAAGTAAAGTGAGATATGTATAAGGTACAGGGAAAGTAACAAATGGACCTCAAGTACAATAGGAAAACCCGAAGGGAATATACTTCTTAGAAGTAGCAGTCATAGACTGGGAGATAATTTAAAAATGGATCTTGTAATAGGAGGCACTGGATATACCGGAATCAGTAAAAAGTCGATGTAATCTTGTTCTTAGCTTCAGATTGCCTCCATCTCCAGAAAGAAATTCTGTCCCTATAAAAATTTTCATATTCCTAACCATGAATTCTGCATCCGAGAACTACGAAGCATGTGACTGCAGTGAGAACAGGTGATCGAGAGGGCTGTTAATTTGCTGTAATTCAGTGGAGAATATCCAGGTGAATGAACGCGCTCTTTTGGTTAACTGAAGAATCGCTTCATTAGGGTCAATTTCAAGTCACGGCCCGGTTGTTCTAAATAAAGCGAAAAGGGTTTACTGCGGTTGTTGCTATGTCGTTGCGGTTACTTCTCATCATTTAGCCACATTCCGATTTTTAAAAATGACTAAAACTTTGGACGATGTTTTTCGATAAGCTACCTGTAATACCGAGTGGCTCATTTTACAGAAATTTGCGCTTCTCTTTTAATAAGCGACAATATATAATTTTAAAATCTAGAAAAATTTATGTTGAAAATTGATGACTAGAATCAGCTACATGCCCCATTTTGAATCACATAATAGGTAGTGTATGTACCGTTTGTTTCGAAGTTAAACAGATTTCTGTTTTCACACACCTAATCTACATCTAATCTACAGACGGACGGACGTACAGACGGACGGACAGACAGGCAGACAGATAGATTAGATTAGATTAGATTAGATGTCTGTCTGTCTGTCCGTCCGCCCGTCTGTCTGTCTGTCCGTGTGTCTGTCTGTCCGTCTGTCCCTCCCTCCGTCCGTCCGTCCGTCCGTCTGTCCATCTGCCTTTCCGTTCATCCATCCATCCATCCTTCCTTCCTTCCAACCATCCATCATCATGATAATTTTTTGTGGTTTAAGTCCATTTAAGCCTGTTCCTCTTAAACTTGAAGATATTCTTGGTCTTTCCATCTTTGTTTTGGTTTTCCCAGCGTACAACTTCTACTCCTGTGATGCAGGTATACTAATAGTAGGATACGATATTCTTCCATTCTTGCAACGAATTACCGACATTATCTTTGGAAATGGATTGTGTCTTCAGCTGTGTGGGTTTCCTGTAATATTTCACGCATGCCTGTTGATCTGTTCGCGCAATAGATCGCATTTTATTTCCCTACACAGCATTAAGCGGAATGCACCTGCAATTTGAAAAGCAGTATGTTATTGTGAGTTAAATAGTATTTGAAATACCTTCATTTATCGACACCTGAATCTAACTAACAATTATTGTTTATCCCTTTAAATAAAAAGGTAAATTTGTCCCGAGCACGCTATGAAGGAATATGGAGAAGCAAAGTTTCAAGTTCACTCATTCTTAAACTTTGCATTAGATTACAGTCATCAGCCTGAAGCCTCCGTAGCCCCAATGGGACCCACTGAATAAAGGACAAGGTAGGCTCCACAGCCGCTTTGGAGAAAATATACACCCATGTTTCTTGCCCCCGCTAGGAATTGAACCAAGATTCCTCAAACATTCAATACTCAGTCTAGTGACCATTAATAGGTATATTAAATCTAAATTTTATTTAAAAATTTAATATTTACCCCACAGAGAACACTTTGTCACCATTAAAATGAGCAGCCGGTTTTCGCTCTCCGAGGAAATAATCGCTGGTTGTTGTGAGCAATGCAAGAGATATCTCAATGCATTGCATGCACGAAAATTTGGTCTCTGATTGTTAAACCCGATGGTAGGTCAAATAACTGCTAGGACTGAACAATTAATTTGCTGTACATATGTCAGAAGTGCTGAATGTCTGCATTCGAAGTGTCTTTCTTTGCTTAGTATAAATCATCTTCGTCGTCATCATCACCACCATCATTATACAATCCTTGTATTGCACTAAGTATCTTATACAATCCTTGTATTGCACTAAGTATCTTATCGCATCTCTAATCGGTTTCTCCATTATTTCCGTGGTCACCCTATTTATCTTCTTCAGTCTAAATCATCATTTCTATCGACTTTCCTCTTCCTCCTCCTCCTCCTCTCTTCTTTCCTCATTTTCTTCATTTATTTATCTGGGTAACTCCTTACGTTTCTAATCGATTTCTCCGTCTTTCAATTGGTTTTCCGTCCCATGTTAATTCTTCTGTATCCAAACAGCGTACCTAACGAGTAATAATTATAGACCAAAGCAGCTTAAATCCTGTGTATGAAGACGTGTCACAAGAGTCAAGAAAGAGAGAAATATCATACAAACAATGAAATGAAGGAAAGCTTTCTGGATTCGTGACAGCGTGCGCAGGAACTGCCTACTAAAACATTTTGTTGAAGAAAAGATGAGAGAAGGATAGAATTGACGGTAAGACGAGGAGGAAGACGTAAGAAACTACCGGATGATTTTATAGAAAAGAGAGGATACTGTAAATTAAAAACGGCAGCACCAGATCACACTCTGTGGAGAACTTTGTTTTGGAAGAGGCTGTGGACCTCTCGTAAGGCAGACTACGGAATGAATGAATGAATGAATGAATGAATGGATGACACACACACACATATATATATATTGAAACATGCATGCATACATACATATATACATAATACATACATGCATACTCGCATACATACATACATACATAAATAATACATACATGCAAGCATACACGCATACATACATACATACATACATACACACGTACATACATATACACATACGTACATACATACATACATACATACGTACGCACATACATACATATATACATACATACCTACATGCATACATACATACATACAAATATACACACGTACGTACACACATAGAAACATGCATATATATATATATATATATATATATATATACATGCATACTTGCATGCATACATAAATAATACATATATGTAAACATACACGCATACATAAATACATATATACATGCATACATACGTACATACATATACACATACGTACATACATACATACATACATACATACATACATACATACATGCATGCTATAGAGCCTCTATTTTTGTGAACGTTATCTGAATGATGTGAGAACAATACGAAATTTTGCCAAGTTGCTCATAGCTATGCACCTATCGCCCACCACAACGACATGTCAGGAAACATACAGAAGCAAATCTTTTCAAGTGCCGAAGTTACACGGCTTAGAAAGAGACACAATTCTTGGCACCTGGCTGGATAAGGACGTCACAAGCACTTCGCAAGTTCCTTTCGCTTGCTAATTTCATTTGACTTTCATAAAGTTTATAGTAAATGAATATTTCAAAGGATGTGCCATAAACTGAGTGACAAGTTTCGAGGTTTTGTGATTTGGAAGTGCGTTGTGACCATGCTGTTGTTTCGTCTATCCCAGTTGTGTGTATTCTTGTCTTCCTCAGACGGACGTGTTTGCTTTCTGACATAACATTGCAAATTCCATCGACGGTATACTTGTAAATCAGGTTCGGCCCTACAGAATTTCTTTCGAAATGGAACTCAGGTGATCAGAAACACTGTCATCTGCCTCTAAGTAGGCCTGTGTGGTTATGAGGTAGGGCTATTCTTCTTTCATTAAATCTTGATAACTCACGAATACATTAAATGAAGAGGATATAAAGTCACACCCCGAAGAAGAAAATATCAAACGCTTTTTCAGGTCTGTCATGAGAAATACTGCTGAAAACGGAAGCCTTTTCCTACCCCGCCACACAGACATCTACATTTGACGTCCAGGTGACCGTGCATCGTGATAAATTCTTATAACAGAACCAACTAGATGCACTAATTTCTCAAATTTAATTTTGCAATAAAACTCTACATGTTTCGGACAGCTCCTCTGTCCATCATCAGGAGTTTTGCCCTGTACACACAGAAATGTTATATGTCATACAGGTTTGCTGACAGCTTGCGAGCAGGGTCAGGACGGAACTGCAGTTCCGTCCTGATTCTGCTCGCAAGTTGTCAACAAATCTGTATGACACATACCATTGCTCTATGTATAGTGAAAAAGTCCTGATGTTGGACAGAGGAGCTACCCGAAACATATATAATTTTATTCCAAAAATAAATTTGAGAAAATAGTGCATCTAGTTGGTTTAATTATAAGAATAACATCTACTTCTCTGCTTATCGATTACAATCTGTTACTATCGTATAGTGTCTTGTCTTGTCGATTATTTTCCATATTAAACTATTAGTATCGATTATTGTCGAATGACTGCCAGTATCGATTGCTGTCCGTAGAGTATTTCAGTTGAGTAACGTATGATTATTATGGCGGCTCGTCATATGACGTCACATGACTAATATATGGAACAATAACTGAAAGAAAGCCCTGTGACAGGAGTGCCAACCTGACTGTAGGCTAGCAGCCCTTAAGAATGAATGTGACAGCCGTTTTTTTAAATCGCTGCCTCATTCTAATCCCTTAGTTGGGAAAGGGGACTCTACCGATGAGTAAAAGGATATTTTTCGTCTGTTTAAGTAATCGCTTCATTTGAACTAGGGGGTTCATTACCGTTTTGAAAACAGCCAGATTTTTTAGCCTTTTCGAAGCCAGTTGAATCCAGCTCGCAACCTCACGCGTTATTTTAGATTTATTTATTAGCATCCACGCAACGAACTCAAAGACGGCATTCCATACTTGTACCTGATGACGACACCAAAGTCACCTTCCAAAAAATGGTATTTTGTCAACGATAAAGATAGGTTGCAAAATTATGTGTGTCAGTTTAACAACGCAACTTGTTCAAGCAGCTTGGACTGAACAGTAGAATTTGTTTGTTGTGCCTTTTCCAAATTTCATCTAAATACATCCAGTTAATTGCAGGAGCGTACCCAGAATTTGTTACTGGGAGGTGTGGGGGGACCTGCCGCTGAGGCTTAGGCTATATATATAGTGTTTGATTTAAAAAATTACGTTACGAAAATCACGTCGTCAGTATAACTGTAATACAGCACTGCTTGCGACTGTATTTACATACATGCAACTATAAATAGGTGTGCCTTGACTTAACTAGTTTAAATAACATGTCTGTCCTACTTGTTTTTTTTTTACTTTCATCTAAGATATCCTAATTTTTTTTTTTTGAAAATTATAATGTTGTAGTCATCGGCCGACTTTAGCCAAAGGGTGGAGCACTTAAAACGTGGGATATTGTCTGGTCTGCAAAAATCCGTGTTTTTTTTTTTAATTTCAGGTTGTGGACGTGTGTATTTGTGTGCGTGTGGATGTGTGGATGTGGATGTGTGTATTTGTGTGCGTGTGGATGTGTGTATGTGTGGTTGTGGATGTGTGTATTTGTGTGCGTGTGGATGTGTGTATGTGTGGTTGTGGATGTGTGTATTTGTGTGCGTGTGGATGTATGTATGTGTGGTTGTGGATGTGTGTATGCGTGGGTGTGGATGTGTGTATGTGTGGGTGTGGATGTGTGGGTGTGGATGTGTGTATGTGTATGTGGATGTGTATATGTGTGGGTGTGGATGTGTGGGATTTGTAATGTATGGGTGTTTTGAAAATTGTGTGGGTGTTTTGGTAATATGTGCACATGTATTTACTGTTTTTTGTATTGCTTAGGCTCGTATATTTTTATTTGTTTCTAGTGTAAGGACTACTGCCACCGAGTGAAAACTCAATTTCAGCAAATAATAATAATAATAATTGGAAGGGGCTGTACCCCGGGAGACCCCCCCCCCCTCTTGGTTGCGCCCCGGAGTAAGTAGATCACATTCAGGTAAAACGGGAGGGATCAGTTTAAGAATGTCTTGCAAATAATGCCCAAGAATGTTTTTGATGGGTGACATCTACCTATAGTTTATGTACTGTTTAATTATTAGTGCCTAAGAGAGACTGAATAATATCACGCGTCAGTTTCTAACTTGATAGTCGGTAGTTGTTCAGCTAATCGAGAAAATCCTCGCATTTTATGGATCCCTAAAGTTCACTACCGTGGGCACATGAGCCGCCTCCTGGGTCCTATATTTGGGTACCTGAATCCTGTCCACAATTGTCCATTCTCCTTATTTGACACCCATCGAAATACTACCCTCCCTTCTATCCGTAGGTCTTCCAAGTGGTCTCTTTACTTCAGAATTCCCACCTAAACTCTGTACAGGTTTCTCTTCTGTCCCATGAGTGCCACATGCCCTTCTAATCTCATATATGTTTGGTTAGAAGTTCATGTCATGAAGTTCCTCGTTGTGTAGTTTTCTCTAACCAGTTCTTCATCATTTTCCCTTAAGTGCACATATTATTCCTCCAAGACATACAATTATCGTTCTCTGTACTGTAATATTTACATGTTAGACGGCAGACAGGAAGCTAACAGGTTCTGAACACAACCGTGGCAAGCATTTCCCGAATTTAATCTTTTTCTAATTAAGTAATTAAACTGGTTATATTAATTAAAGGCTATATAGAGAACCTAAGAACATGTGCCTCATGTACGTGTTAAAGTGGCACAAAGCGAAGGTCAATTTGTCTGTGATCTAGATGCAAACACCAAGTGCAGAGACATGAATTTGGCCCGAATCGGGTTTGAAAGGCGACGAACAATGATGCCGAAGGACTATAAATTTCCTTCGCTCTGGTTGTGCAAATTTATAGCGTCTCTGGTTCGATCGGATGTGGCAGAGTAAAGAACGCAAATGCGTTGCTACCATGGAGAAGGCTGTCTCTTGGGATACTACACCGTGTAATTTGGTATATATGTAAGACGTTGCGGAGAAAAACCCTTCTTACTCCATCTTCAGAACTGAATATTGAAATCTGAAAATCATGGTAGTGGGTTCTTCTGAAACGCCCGTATTTATCTACCAGTGTATATGGCAACACATATCAGAAGACAGTACAATTCATCATAGCTGTTGTGAGGGGCATGAGTCTCACAAATCTGTTAGTTTGTGCCCTTTCTGTGGATTACATGGCGGCAGGCTCCATTGAACGCCGTGTACAGCTGAAAACGTGGTTTAATTTGCGGGATGTACGGTGCTGCAGCTGGACACATACAGCTCTGCTGAACAGGTTCGGTGCTTCCGCCGGATTTATACAGCTCTGCTGAACAGCAATACAGCGGATTGTTCTCTGTGCTGAAAAAAAATATAAGCTCCATAAAAGACAAATATCGGTTTCTACCTTCCTTTTCTTCTTTTCTTGTTAGGAACTCAATCAACTTGCCTTTCCCCATTACCCCAAGTTTTCTCCAACACGTTAATACGTACTAAAGCTGTAAATCCTATAAGGAACGTCGATATTTTCACATTTTCTATATTTTCATCTTCGTATTGAAAAATAACGTTCTTAAATAAGGGTAAATTATTATCCGCGTCCATAATACCCTTAAGCCTTTCATGATACTGCTATTTAAACTCCACTTACAGGAAATTTATAGTTTACGTAAGTATGCAATTTGCGTAAACTCGGACATAGGTAAAAAATTCTTATTACTTACTTATACTATTATTTAATATTATATATAATAAAATATTAGTATTATTAATGATTTATGCTGTAATTATGAAATGTATTCTACTCTGTGTTTTGCATATGAAGAAAACTGATAGAAATAACACTTTAGCATGTAAACAGGCATTATAAAACCGTACACGTAGCCGATGAGTTATGATAAATAAGTGGAGGTGCAGTCAATTGAGTCTTACATAAGTTGCGGTTTACTTTAAAAGTTTTCGGAAAAGAACCCTTATGTAATTAGACAAACATACTGACCAAACGAATGGGTTTTAAAAATGTAGCACCCGTAATGCATTGTCGTCCCTACGGTGGGATGAAGCTGGTTGTATGTTACTCAATTATTACACCAAACATTGCACATATATAAAATCTATAAAATTTACACATTAAAACATTAAAAACGCTCCGACATGTTTCGGTACTAAGACCATCCTCAGGGAGCTATATTTTCCTTGCTAAAGTCACACTAGAAATAGCCACATATTAATTTCGTTGTACCAGTTGGGTGTTGTGGCAGCATGCCGTGTTGTGTAATGTTATGTTGCGAAGAGTGCCCTGCTATGGATGTGCATTCTGTGCTTCGTTGCAACGCAACGCAACGCAACGAAGCACAGAATGCACATCCATAGCAGGGCACTCTTCGCAACATAACATTACACAACACGGCATGCTGCCACAACACCCAACTGGTACAACGAAATATGTGGTTATTTCTAGTGTGATTTTAGCAAGGAAGATATAGCTCCCTGAGGATGGTTTTAGGATCGAAACATGTCGGAGCGTTTTTAATGTGTAAATTTTATAAATTTTATATGTGTGCAGTGGTTGGTGTAATAATTGAGTAACTCGACAACATGCACGGTGTAACAATAAAAAAAAACTGGTTGTATGTGTTTAACCTCTAAACAGTGCACCAAGCCTGGCACTGAGGGGAGTCAGATGTACTGTTGTTTCAAGCTCCGGCTGCATTACTACCTTGGAAGATACCCAACAACTGAAGGAAGACAACCCACGCCCGCAAGGGAACCCAAATCCTCAAGACGAGGCATAAAAATTATAAATTCCTTAATTTCAGCACCTCTTTATTCATGCACTTAAATACCAAACACTGTGCCCAATTCCGCCAGCAGTTGCTTTACATCTATAGAACACTTCTTTAAGGATGTACAAAATGAATTCTCAAAATATAGCTACCATTCAAATGCCAGGCTATTTGCCTTCAATTCAGCTAAAGCAGTTTATTTTATTTTCCTATATGATTCATTATTGAATAATAATACTGTCATCCGAGACTATATCAACTGAGCAGCTGGAATATTTGTTAAATAACGACACAATAAATACAAAAATTGATATCCAAGGATAAACTTTATACACCGATTTTGTTTTACGTTTGGTTCTGCTTACCACTGTGGTATCCTCCTACCCAAAATCAATAAATGAGTCGGATTTACAACAAAACTATTTTAGGAAACAAAAAAGAAATAACACCCATACGCAATCAGATATTGAATTTGAAAATAGAGCGGGAAGTTAAGCCTCTTATCATTCAAGTGGTCCTCTTTCCTGCCGTATTGTGATTTGGACCTAATTGTATTTCCGATCACATTTTCCAGCATATAAATACGAACTGAACAGCACTGGAATGAACATGTAATTTGAAAGAGGTTATTGAAAATATACGTAAAATATTTATACTATTTTTCTTAATTAGGTCTACTCGAGAATAAAACCCGATCCGAGGAAAATATGAAACGAGTCTGAAAACTTTATTCTAGAACAAAATATATTGTAAATCTGTTACATGAAGAGATCGTGGGAATTATCTCTCATAACAGGCAGCAGGAGAACATAAATAAACGTTTAGCAGATTATTAGCATTGAATTGTTTCCATTCTGTTGTGTATATATAGGGGACCGCGGTAGCACAGTGGTTAAGGTGCTGTGCTACAAATCGGAAGGTTGCTGGCTCGATCCCAGCTGGTGTCAGTGGATTTTTCATTGACATAATATCCCTCCGATCGCACTATGGCCCTGGGGTCGACTCAGCCTCTAACAGAAATGAGTACCAGAAGCGCTTCCTGGGGGCAAAGTCAGCCGGTGCGTAAGGCCGACAAACTTACCACCATCCTGTGCCGTTGTCATGAAATCTGGGAACCTTAACTTCCTGGAACCCTCTGGGCCTCTCCAGGCCTGTAACTGGACTGCTTTACCTTTGTGTATATATACCAAGTTTTTCATAAAGTCCACCGTCTTTACACAACATATATTGTTGGCTAATGTCTAGTTAAACAAGCTACATGTTTCGGCGTAAGGCCGAAACATGTAGCTCCTTTAACTAGACATTAGCCAAAAATATGTGTTGTGTAAAGACGGTGAACTAATAAAAAACTTAGAATATTAGCAGTTTCTATAGGTTATTTTGTCTGATTTTCCAGTTGCAGACATAAACCTGTTTTAATTCAGAATTCATTACAATGCTGATATCACATTGCCTGACCGTTTCGAAGTTATTTTCGATCTATAAAATTCATTATTTACATAGACGAAACGCGTTATAAATAATAATGTCTTGAATAAAGTCGTACTAGAGCAAATTCGTGCATTTTATATCATTTATAAGTTAATCCTCTAAGGAAATATGTTTCTTTTAGCTTCAGGTGGTTGGGTCTTATTAATTGGACCGATACAAACATAAATCAAATTCTTCTGACAAAGTTTTGATTGTACGTCATTGGTACTAAATTTCGACAAAGGCTGTCAACATTTTTGGGAGTAAGACATGCGGAGGGACGTGCTATCACTCCCCGCCTTGATCTCATTCCATATACTTCACTTTGCGCTAAAGAGCAAAATTAAAAAAAAAAGATATATTAATAAAAGCAGAACAGAAAATAAATATTTTTTACATCACCTTTCGAGTGTGGAGTTTCATAGTAGGTATGTATTGTATCGGTCTCGGGTTTCGTCAGCTTTCCTTCAAAACCGAAAGGATTCGCCCGGCCCTATAAGTTTGGTAGCTTCTGTAGAAGACCTGAATTCATGTGTAAGACACAGAGCCAGGAGAGCGGCTAGACTGCGAGCTGCAAGGCCCGGAGTTTGAAACCTGACAGTGGTAAGAGGCTTTCTTCCAATACCTCCAGACCGGTTGTGGGGCCAAACCCAGCCTCCCATTTAGTGTATACCGGGGGTTTTCTCGGGGCGCAATGACAGGAGCTGTAAGTCGATCGTTCTTAAGTGAGGCTATTAATAACTGGAGTTATACCTCCAATCCCCATTATGCCCACAGTGAGTGGAGAGGGAAAACATGCCGTTCCACCTGTAAAACTTAAGTCCCGCTTGTGACAAAATTCGTGTTTTGGTCTGATGGATTTTTTTGAGAGACGCCATCACGTTGTGCATTGTTAAGTTTGTATGATATACTATGTACCGTCAATACACAACATACATCAAGACAAGATGCAATAATTACAAGTAGGTTATATTTGGCTACATGTTTCGGCCGTAAACGGCCATCTTCAGGCCAATTAAGAAAAATATTAAGATACAGTAAAAATAGTATCCAGTGGGATGCCATTTCATTCACACTAAAACTTGATAAAGCTATGAAAATTCTTACTTATGATTAAAGCAGTTGGAGCAGTTCCAACTGCTTTAGTCATAAGTAAGAATTTTCATAGTTTTATCAACTTTTAATGTGAACGAAATTGGGTCCCACTGGATACTATTTTTACTGTAACTTAATATCGTTCTTAATTGGCCTGAAGATGGCCTTTTACGGCCGAAACATCTAGCCAAATATAACCTACTTGTAATTATTGCGTCTTGTCTTGATGTATGTTGTGTATTGACGGTACATAGTATATTAATAAAAATCCAACCAGATTCAACAGTATGCAGATATTTATTTACTGCAAAGTCACTCTACATGTTTCGGGTGTCACAGCACCCATCATCAGGAGTACTAAAAACTGTAACCACAACCTCCGGTACAGGTCATAATACTGGTA
>Ga0123354_10012639_pt1 | contig 13080 bp, 8 predicted proteins | sample TergutLab28metaG_2_FD_97872 | JGI IMG/M metagenome (GOLD analysis project Ga0123354, IMG submission 97872) | Labiotermes labralis P4 segment gut microbial communities from Petit-Saut dam, French Guiana - Lab288 P4 | ecosystem: Host-associated > Arthropoda: Insects > Digestive system > Gut ...
AGTAACATACGTCTTGTTCTCCTGAAGATGGGCATAATGATGCCCGAAACATGTTGAGAAATTGTTGAAAATAAACATCTAACTGTTGCATCTTGTTGGTTTTCTCTCTCACTTCACAATTTAATAAATCAGTGTTTGCCTTGAAAAAAGGTGTCTTTCTCTATCACAGATTAATTATTATATATGGCGTGTCTACTGCTTTAGGATATACCTTTCATTTAGTTCAGAACAAATTGCCACTGTAGCTCAGTTTGTATAATGTCTAGGCTGTGAGCTGGACAGTCAGGTTTCATTTCCTGGCAGTGGCAAAAGAGTTTGCTTCTGTAAACTTCCAGACCATCTTTGAGGCCCACTCAGCCTTGTGTTGTGTGGACACCAGGGACTCTTTCCTGGGGCATTAAGTGGCCTGGTTGTGAAGCTGATCACTCACCTTGTCAATTGCCAACGTTAAGAATGCGTGGAACTGTACCTCCACTCCCATGTGCCTTCTGCTTTCAAAAGTTAACAGTATTTATGCAACATCCAAGAATGTTCCCACAATGCAGCCACATGACAGGTTAACCATACAGTGATCATGTTGTAATACAATGTTCCTCTGTTGGTTTGTTTCAGAATTACATTCCAGAGCTGCTACGAGAAGATATTCCTCAGGCACTTCGAGGGCAGCGTAATGTTATTTTTGGGAATGTGGAAAAGATATATGAATTTCACAGTCAGTATTTTCTACAAGAACTGGAGCGGTGTGAGAACAGTCCCCTTCTTGTTGGCCAGTGTTTCCTTCGTCATGTGAGTTGTCCACATATGAAACATAAAGAGACTTGGGCTTTTTTAATTGCATGTAGGTGCTGTTATTGTGTAATTTTAGAAACAGTCTTCAGTAGGAGCTGGAATAACTCAGTTAGTACAGTGACAAAGCCAAGGTCTGCCTAAACAAGGAACCGGTGTTCAATTCTTGGCAGGGACTGGAGACCTTTGTCATCTCGAAAGTGTCAAAACCAGCTCTGGGTCTCATTTGTGTCTTATCCAGTGGTATCAGGTTCTCTTTCTGCAGGGTATAAAGTGGCTGGGGCATGAATCTAGCCACTTACCTGCATCTAGTACTGAGATTAACAATATTCCTTCATGGTCCTATTTGTTTCATGGTGTGATGTTTAAGCACAGCAACAGCCTTGCTGCATGAGCCTGAAAGTTGTGATTGTCTGGGATGTCACGCTATGTAGTTTGGTAGGTGGGTAGCTTCTTGGAGGGGCCTGCTGTCCCCATCTTCAGGGTAGAATAGGAATCCCTGTCAGATGACAGCTATTTGGAGGGAAGGACAGGAACCACAGCTGCAGGTGGATCAGAGGTTGATGGTGGTAACAAGCTTTTAAAAGAAAAAAAGGTTGCCTGTTATGTGTGTAGGTGTGATATGCCTCTTCCCTCCTGAAGATGGAACCAACAGGTTTCTGCAGCATGTCTGTACATGTCTGCCAGACTATGTGGCATTACACCCTGGAAGAGAATAATCTTGATACTAGCTTGTAAAAATTTCAGATCTCTATGTTTATCATTTTTAGTGACTGAAGATTTTCACATTTTTAATTTACAGCTTGTTTTGTGATACGCTGTTAAGGAGGTGTGTGTGTGCGTATTTTGTCCTTGTATTAATATTATCTGTATTTACTGATTTTAATTTTTACAATTTCAGGAGAAGAAATTTTATTTGTATGCTCTTTACAACAAGAACAAACCGAAATCTGATTCACTGATGTCAGAGTATGGAACATCCTTCTTTAAGGTAAAGAATGATGATATACTGAAGTGCACCATTTGTGTCTTTTTATAGTAAAAGGTAAAGGTAAAGCAATCCCATTACAGGCCTGGACAGGCCCTGAGGGTTCCAGGAGGTTGAGGCTCACATATTTCAAACAATTGGCACATGAAGGTGGTAAGGTTGTTAGCTCTACACACCAGCTGCCTTTACTCCCCAGGAAATCTTCCTGGTACTCATTTCTGTTAGAAGCTGAGCCTACCCCAGGTCCATAGTGTGGCTGGAAGGATTATGTCAATGAAAAATTCCAATGACACCATCAGGAATCGAACCCATGACCTTCCAGCGTGTAGCGCAGTGCCTCAACCAACTGCGCCACCGCATACCCTATGTGTCATTTTATAGTAATTCTAATATATCAGAGACTAATTATTCCTCCTCTGTTGTTATGTATGTCAGTGAGTACTTAGAAAACTGGAGCAGATGGCTACAGTTTCAAGTATGTGTGAGTCACTATCATGGAAATGGTCTGTACAGAACAATTTCTACTAGGTAGCAGCATCTCTCACTGTTATTGTTATTTTGTCTCAGTATATTTCCAGAACTAATATAACTGAGGCAGTTATTTTGATTAATTTTTTTAAAGAAATTCCCATTGATTTTCATTACGCTTTAGGTCATTTAAATATTAATTTTTCTGAGTAAGGTTGGTGGAATGATAGAATGTTGGTGAAGTGTTTGGGATGCCAAATTGTGACCAGAGATTCCCATGTTGACTGGGACTGTTCATAGTTTATTCATTCCTTCTCATTAATTGTGTGGAGAGCATACCTTGCTCACCATTTACTTTCTGACATGTCTTTCTGTAGAGACTGTATGACATTGTTTTAGAAATTTTGACTTTTGCTGACCATGCATCTCAGTAATTAACCAACTTGATGCACAAAATTTTTGTTTTACAATAAGTTTATTTCATGCCTCTACATGTTTTGAGCACATGTGTTCATCATCAGGAGGTCAAAATTGCATTACACAGCCTATAGGTGTGATGATACCAGAGGCTGTGTAATGCAATTTTGACCTCCTGATGATGAACACATGTGCTCAAAACATGTAGAGGCATGAAGTAAACTTATTTAAAACAAAAATTTTGTGCATCAAGTTGTTTAATTACCGAGATAAATTGTTTTAGAAGGCTCATTAGCAAGTTTATGAGTCTCATTTCTGTTTACAGCACACACGTCTCAGTCGATGTGCCACAAAATATTAAATTTGTACCTTGTTCTGCATGCTTACCAACATTTAATAGCTTGGTAATGAAAATGTGTTCTGTTAAGCTTTATTTTCTCATTGGTCAGTATAGTTTCAGTGTTATTCATATCATTATATTTGCTACATTCTTTACATTTTTGCAAGAAGTTTGTAATTTAATAACATTAAGATGTTGAACAGTACTGTATTTTACTATTCAGAGTCTTCATAGAAAGACGTATGGAAAATTGGACAAGCAAGGAACAAATTTGGTTGTTTACCCATGCCATACAGCCATATAAATCCCACATTTCTGCTGCAGCCAGAGTACTTTTTAGTTTAAATAACAGCTGCAGGACATTGTTTTCCCTTTCAGGTCAAAAGGCTGTACAGTTAATGGGATAGGGGTGTTCAGTTATGCTGTTAGAGGTTTACCTTCTTTAGGAGCCAGATTTAGTGCCCAGTGCACTCTGCACAAGACCTGGGATTTAAATGGCAACCTAGTATTTTGCATATTCTTGGTAACAACTTTACTGGGTATTTGGTTTTCTCAGCATTGTGGTGCGCATCAACTGTAGCTGACTTTTGGTGCCCAAGAGCTGATTAAAATAATCTTGTTTTAATTAATTCCTAAATTAGTAAGCTTTAAACTGAGTTTTCTCCCCTTATTTACCACACAACTTCTCCATCTTGTGAAAATGTCAGCCATCTAATTATGGTCCTTCTTCAGACAAAGCAGGTGGAGTTAGGAGACAAAATGGATCTAGCTAGCTATTTACTGAAACCTGTACAACGAATGGGGAAGTACGCACTGCTGCTGCAGCAGCTTATGAAGGCATACCCTGACAAGGAAGTGGATGTGACAGATATCAGATCAGCTGAGCAGATGGTTCGTTTTCAGCTTCGTCATGGTAATGATCTGCTGGCTATGGATTCTTTAAGGGACTGTGATGTAAGTGAATTTCAGTGTTTTCTTTAGCATTTGTATACCCATCACTACTGTTGCTGGCTGACCTCACAGCACTGCATGAGCAGTTTTCAGTATCTGACAGACTAGAAATGATTACTATACCATCTAGCAACAGACGAAAAAAATTAATGTGCCCGAAGTACACCATCCATGCAGTGCAGCAGTGGCTGCTGCAGATAATCTTGTTACAGAGCAGTCAAGAAGGTACCATGCCTTGGAATTACAGCTTCTGCCTTCGCCAATAATAAGTTCTCTCTAGACTGGGTGGTCCCATAACTTTTAGATTCACTCTGAAGATATAAGAATTTTAACATAAAATAATATTGCTTGGGCTGGCATTTTTCTCTCAGCTTTGAAGACATGGAGTCTCCTAGCATACATTTCACAGAGTAGCAGCGTGGTATGTGTGGTGCTTAGAAAGGCGTACCTGCCTTTCACGTTTGCCAAATACCAGCTGTTTTATTTAAGGGTTAATGCAACACAAGGATCTTCCAAGTACGGTTGTGTACACACTTCTCATCCCTTTTTCTATACCTGGTACAGATGTGAGTGGTGGCACATGGCTTTGCTATGAAGTGAAGTCCTTGCCACTTGCTCATCGGTCATGCAATTTCTTTTTTGGGTTACAGTTACAGGTGTTTTGGTGTATGTTATTTTGTGTTATAATAGTGATATTTTAAAGGGACAGTTTCCAAACCCCATATTGCTTAAAAAAAAAAAAAGAGCACTGGGTCCTTCGTGAAAAGTGGGAACTCACTTCTGCTGTGAAATTAGAGGTAAACGTATGTGCTTGTTCTGTGGTCAGATTATCAATGTGCCAAAGGAATATAATCTAGAATGTGATTATGACACCCATTGCTTTAAATATGATCAGTACAAAGAACAGTTATGGGAAGTTAAGTCAGCACTAAATAAACAACAAAGCATGTTCACAGATGTTCAAAAATATAATGAAGCCACTGATTACGCAGTTGTTGACAGAAAATTCTCAATGCTATAGTGAAAGTGAATTTGTAAGTCATTGCCTTGTCTGTACTGCAGAAATTATGTGTCCTGATGAAGTTTAAGCTTTCAGAGACATTTCTTTCTCATGCGACACTGTTGCTGAGAGAGTTGATGAAATGGCAGCTGATTTAAATGAACGGTATCTTACATAAGTTAAAAGTTTTGTTACATTTTCCATTGCAGTTTATGAAGCTACAGATGTTTGTGTTGTGGCACAGTTAGTAGTGATGGGGACTTAAATTTCACTGAGGAGTTACTAGACATTATTCATCGTTATAGTTGTACAGATAGTTAGGATAATTTCAAAGAAGTCTTTTGCTTCTTGGGAGTGTATGATCCTTCATTATTAAAACTGGTGTGTGGGGCAAAGGAAGGAGTTCCAGCCATGTGGGGGAGAAGCAACAGTTTTGTCTTTAAGCTGTTGGCCATACAGAATGAAGTTTCTCCTGATCACAACTGTCATTACATTCACTGCATTATTCACAAGGAAGTGCTTTTTGCAGAAACCATAAAAATGGAGCACATTATGAAATTGAATTAATGACAATTCTCTTTTGTGCTCAGTGAAATGGGGAGTGATTTTTGAGGGGTGGCCATACTGTGAAGTTTGCTTGCTTTCTTGTGATTATGTTTTGAAGTGTTTCTGACTTCTTGGTGCAGACGTTAGGGTGTTTTTAGAAATAAAGGTAAATTACCAGAGAAATTTGATGACAATAACTGGCTTAAGGATGTGGCATTTATTATAGATATAACAGGGCATTTAAATATCTTAAATTTAAAAATTCAAGGGAACCAACAGGTTGTTACTTTATTGTATGATGTCATTAAGGCTTTTAAAGCAAAGCTGAGGCTTTAGGAAGGACAGTTGGTTAGTGGAAACTTGACTCATTTTCCTACTTGCCAGGATTACTAAATCTCACGACAGTAACTCTGATTTCAGTCGGTATATTTCCATCGTAAGTTGCTTTTACTTTCTGATTTTCAGAACAGGTTTGTAGATTTCAAATCATTTGAAAATGATTTCTCTTTATTCACTGCTCACTACTGTATTGTTGTTCAGAAGATAAAGAGTAATATTCAAATGGAACTTGCTGAATGTCGGCACAGTGCTATGTTAAAATACAAATACAATGATTTTGGAATCCCTCAATTCTACTATTATTTGTCAAGCCACTGTTCAGAAATTCACCAGTTTGCTGTGAGAATATTAGCTGTGTTTGGTTCTACATATCTTTGTGTCTAGCTGCGTTTACTTATGAATGCAAATCGGCTCAAAAATGAGGAATGATAGCCAGACATTGAAAAACTTGTTGCACAGAAAAGATGCCAATTGTCTGGCATAAAACCATAACAAGAAGTATAAGAGTATGCTTTGCTGTTCATTTAATCAGTTAAGTGATAATAAATTTTGTATGTTTGTAAAGTTGTGTAGTTTGAAATGTAGTTATAAATGGTGTTAATGTTACTTTTATGATGTTTATAGTGAAGTTTTTCAGTTCATATTGGATATATTGTAAATGTAAATACACGAGTATCTTTCTCTCTGTTCAAATACAGGTAGTGCAATAATTTTGTTTGTGTATGAATAAAAGTGACATATTATCAATTCAAGTCTTAGATTTGTAACCCAGCATTTTAAAAGGGAATACATTCTTGTAAAATAGTAGTAGTAGTAGTAGAAGAAGAAAGGCGAGTGGTTTGATTGTGGTCCCTAATGACATGTATTTTTTTCAGTTCCTTTGTATCTCCTCACTACTTTAAAATGGGGTTAAGGTCTTAAGAAGCATTATCCATAAAGGAACAATTATGCATAGGCACAGCAGTCATAACACAACTATGCATAATTGTTCCTTTATGGGGTTAAGGTATTACACCAAGCCTGGTATTGGCTACCAGTCTTATTAGGCCAGTCACTGTCATGATGTTTTCTAGATCCTTGTGCTTCAAGAACACATGACCCAAGGTTCTGTATCTTTTATGTGCCAGACAATGACTTACAATATGTGCACTATCTTCTTTTTTGTCCCTGCACAGTCAGCAATCCTGCTGCTTTGTGAATCTGAGTTTTAACATACAGGCTGTAATGGTTGTGTGACCTGTTGCAGCCCCACAGCTGCCTTAAGCATCTATCTGCTCATTGCTTGAAGCCCTTTTGTTCTACTTGGCAGCGGTGATCACTCATTAGGCTCTTGGACTGGTGACAACCTTTTCAGGTCTTGCACTTATTCAGGTGCTTCTGTCTCATATGACTCCTGATGACTCCTTTGCCCACAATAAAGGGGCTGCCTACAGTTTGGTCTGAAGGGAGTCCATTAGTCCCTTCCTTTGTAAAACAATAACTTCAGCACAATTTAATTCGTCACTCTAGAAAATTGCTGAGGATAAAAACCCTTTACATTCTGATGCACAGCCCTTTGACTCTGCCTTGTCAAGTAGAGAAGCCCTTCGTAGAAACTGAGTTTGACTCCTCTGCTTGAGGCACTAGCAGTATTATATTAACATAATATCTGAAGTTCATGTCACATGCATATCCAGTGAAATGTGGTTTCATATTATCTGCTAAGGGCCATAATATATGAGTGGATCAGTGGAATTGTTTTCTTTGAAAATCAGCTAAAGATCAGAATTGTCAAGTTTTCTTGTCAACATTTCAAAAGGCTCTGTTCAAGTTTCATACATAATTTACCCATTAGTCTTTGTTGCAGATTGTAATCAATCTGTTTTTTAACAGGTAAATGTCAAAGAACAGGGAAGGCTGCTTCGGCAGAATGAATTTCTAGTCTGGCAAGGAAAGGGAAAGAAGTGCCTTCGTCAAGTCTTTCTGTTTGAAGAGTTAATCTTGTTCAGTAAAGCTAGGAGATTCCCTGATAGGAAGGTAAGTGCAGGAAAACATATTATTCAAGTAGGTTTTTTTCATAGTGCAAAATGAAGCAGAATAAATATGTTGCATGAAATATTGACATTAGATGTAATGGCAATTCATTGAGACTTGATAAAGATATGAAGGTAAAATAAAGTTAAAGTTGTCACTGTGCTTAATTAAGCACTGTGCCATGAAGGCATGCAGGGGAGTGTGGGTGCGGCTTCACACATTCTTATCCATGGTGCTAGATGGAGGTAAGTGGTTATCTTCACATCCCAGTCACTTTACCCTAAGGGAAACAACTGTGAATGCCTACTGGATAGGAAGCTCACTGAAATGATTGTCACTAAAGTCATGCTAGCTTGTGAACTTTTTGTGTGAAGAGCTCCCATACAATAATTCTTGAAAATATTACAAATCGTCTATATAGTGATAGAAGATAGCTGATAGATGGTGAGATGATGGACATTGCCTCTGCATAGGGCATTCTTTTTATTACTTTGTTAGGAAAGCTAGAAAATCATATCCTTTTAGACAGAGGCATTGGTTTCCTCTGAAATGCTGGTTCACACCTGTCTACCAAACTGTGTAGTGTCACATGCCAGAACATGTGCTTTCAAAGATGTTATAGGGATGAATTTCAAATTGTTTAGTCACTGATTTACAGTGGTATATGCACTGTAGAACTTTCTACAGCACAGACCTGTTTGGACCACAAAATTTATGACCTTGTCTATAATGTGGACTCAGAATGGACAATTTACAAATGTAAGGACAGTGTATTTTCCTTCTCCTAAGATAGTGGATTGTATCAAACATTTAAAGACCCTGCACTTTGTGATGTACTGAAGTACAGTAATGTTTTATTTAAAATTCAAGGACATGCAAAATACCCAGACTGGTGGACCACACACTGATGTTTGAATACAATGTGTAAAGTGTCACATGCCATATTCTAGCACTAGGTTATGTTGAGTGGTCAGCTTCATGTTTTGGCTACATTAGACCTGGGTAAATGCCTCTTGATGCCTATTGGAAAGGAGGTTTGATGGGACCTAGATGCAGCCTGGACATGGTGGAGGAGACAATCCCTACCTCTCTCATGTGGCTGTCTGGCCAACAACAAGCAAGTCACCATACTGACAGGACCATCATGGCTAATTTGGACATGTGCGTTGTTGGACGCATGGTCAGTTATTCGTTCTGTGTTACGCTGTCAAAGTAGCCCATCCTTTTGTGACACACAGTCACATAATGCGAATACATACTATTGTTCACTGTTTTGGAACATAATTTTTTGAAATAAGTTTATTTAACAGTGATTTGTGATGCAACATTCAGCATTTTATTGCTGGAATGGTATACAGTTGCTTGGATAGGACTATTTTGTCATGCCTACTCCCATGCAAGTACTTGCCAGTTCATCACATCACACCATCTTCCTTGCAAGGTTGCCAATTCATTACATAACAGTTGCTTCCTTGCAAGTCTTTGCAAGCTCATTTACATCATAACTGCTTCCTTGCAAGTCTTTACCAATTCTAATTTAATGTGACGATGTTCTGATTCTGTACCAATTCATTACATCACAAGTGCTTAATTGCAAGTGCTTGCCAATTCATAATCACTATTCACCCTGCAATTGCATGCTTTGTAGTGTGAGTTACCAACAGTGTTGTTAAGTAAACCATAAACAGGTGACAAATAAATGAGATACACAAGCAGTGGAACTCTGTGACTGATGGTGTTCACTGGTGGGCACATAGTCATACTGCTGAGTAGTTCTGAAAACTCACTTGCATAATGTGTGGAACTCATTGTAATATTTTATAGTACTGTAAAAATAATTGTTGTGTGGTAGAGTATGTATTTGAATGGTTATTAATGTAAGTTGCTGTAAATCTGTTTGGTTTGTAATGTGAACTAATTTAAGTAATTGCATTTTTTTGATGGAGTGTGCTTATTAAAAGTGTATGATTGGCACAGGGACATTCTAAACATGTCAGATAAAAACTGCATAACCACAGTCTCAACACTAAGAAGAATTAGAAATTTGTGACCGGTTTTGGTAATATGTGCTTTTGTGTTTAATTTTTTTCAGAACCTGGATTTGTACATATATAAGAACAGCATTAAAATGACAGATATTGGACTGACAGCAAAAATAGGAGAGAGTACAACAAAGTTTGAAATTTGGTTTCGCAAACGGAAGCCCAATGACACATTCACTCTGCAGTCTATGTCTGAAGAAATTAAACAAGTATGGACAGAAGAAATCTCTAAACTACTTTGGAAGCAGGCGCTTAGAAACAGAGGTATGTTCTTCATAATTCATGATGCACATCTTGTATTGTCGCTCATAAGGAAGTACAATGCAAGTTTGTGTTATGAATTCATCTGTTCAGGATACATCCATTGGCAGGTTTTATTGAACAAAGAATTGAATCCTTGGGTTCCATAAAGGAAGAGATGCAACTGTCATTTGATCAAGAGGGAGACTGTTGTATGTAGTAGTGATGTTCTAACTTTTGAAAGGAAATGTACCCACAGTCTGGTTGTTCACATGTGACTTTTGGGACTCCCATGATCTGTTTCTTTACCTGATATAGGCCTGGTTTATACTCCGACATTACATGCAGAGAGCTTATGAATAATGTTAAAGATGAGATTTGGAGGTTCTTTCTGTGGTGTTGCTGATATTCAGGTCTTGTGTGATGTGACACTTGGTCATTGTACTGGTGGTTCTTGATATTTTGAAGGAACGTAGGTTCTTTATCAATAGGGTGGAATCCCCTCACCCATCAACACAGTGCTGCATACAAGAAGACCTGAATCCTTATTGTTGCAGATGATTGTTAATGACAAAGGAATATTTAAAGATGTGTGGCATTTCTCAGATGGGAAAACCCACAAAGGACTAAGTCTAATATAACACCATTTAGTTTTTTTAATGTTTTCCATTGTCTTAATGTTTAAAAATACCAAAAATTAAACAGTGTATTTCAGAGATGAATTGTATTCTGTTCTCAGCGAAAAGGGTGGGGAAGACATACAAACTTTTTGCTCAATAAGTAAGCTATTTTGAACCTTAACTGTGAAGTTGGAGGCAGGAAGCTCTTCCAAAACGTTAGTAACTAATAACTAATTGATGTGACATCGTATCTCAGGGGTATTAATCATCATCAAGGCTGTGATTACCCCAAATCACACATCCTTGTTTTCCACTGAAAGTGTGTACTGTGAAACCTGGATTCCCACTAGTTGTACCTGCATTTCCATTGAGTCTACAAACGGTTTTATTGGTGTTGCCAAAACTTCCATAAGAATAATGTTTTTTGTGGAATGTACATTTGTGCTGTCTACCCTCTTTCTGGAGTATATGTTACAGCTCAGCCTAAATTGGCCTGTTATTGTCCTTTTAATTAGTACTTTCAGTTGGAGATAAGAAAAATGTTGATTTGCTTTTACAATTTCCCATTTCTTCTATTATCTTTGTTTATGCCTTCTGTTCTATGACTTAAAGGTTGTTCCTGCCTTTGCACTTCCTAAAAACTAGACACTTGATTTCATCTACTAGAGATATCTGTTTATGCACTGCAGTTGCCTAGTGTATTTATTTCTATACGAATGGCAGTAGTGAAGTTAACAAGCCACAGACAAGTTGTATGAACTTTGTTTTGTCACACATGTAACATACTAGCAGTTCAAGCCTCGTAGTTCTCTGATGGGAACTGTATTTTGTGTGATGTCATAATGGTGGCATATAATGTACTTAATTTAAATAACTACACATCAATTCATTTCCTGAACTTTACTTTAATTTTCAATGTTTCCTTCAGAAATGTACAATCCAGGTTTTGCTGTATTACATTTATTGTTCTCCTTTATTTAGCCATTTGTTTAAAATTCAAATTTCACAGAGATGCGCCTTGCTGAAATGTCTTCGATGGGGATTGGAAACAAACCCTGCCTAGACATCAGGCCAAGTGCTGACCAGATAAGCGACAGGTCGATTAGCATTGCACAGTTGAGCAAAAGTAAGTTCTTTGAACTCTTGTAAGCATGTTGATTGGCAAGAAACACTTGCCAGACTCTGTCAGAAGACAGGATGGTTCTTATTCTGGTACATATTATCCTTGCTCTGCCCTCTGATTTGTTTATCTTTATCTTACATTGTCCTTCATTCATGTACTATTAATGTTTGCACTAGATGTTTGTTTGAATCGATGCGGATCTTGGTAATGAAGGTGTTGGAGAACATGATGCTGAGGAAAATATTTGGACTTAAGAATGTGGGAAAAAATCGTATAGTGAAAAGTTTCTTAATTTTTATTTTGAAAAATATTTGTAGGATGAGAAAATCAAAGGCCATGGGATAAGTAGGGAATATAGGATATGTGAAACATGATAACTGCAAACAGAATTTGATCAGATGGCATGACAAAAACTTCAAATTAGTGGTGTAGATTGAAGGATAATGTTGAAATGGATATTAAAGTACTTGAGAATGATGATGTAAGCTGTATTTATTTGGCTGCAGGAAGGTTTCATTGGCAGGTCACTGTGAATGTGGTAACAAATGCTGGGCTAACTGAATTACTATTGGCTTCTCAAACAGAATTCTAGTCCATGGTTTATTTCTTTGGTAAATATTTCACTGAATGCTTTTTGGTTTAATTGTTGCTTGTCAAGAAGGTAAGAGGGATGGGTCTTTTGAATACTGCGATGATGCTAGTAGGGGGCAGAATAGTTTTCTAAATTGATATGTTTTAATTTTTGTTACTTAAGCAGAGTGGATACAGATCATTACCTGGTCATTGCAAAGGTTAGGGAAAGATTAGCAGTGGGCAAGCAAGCGACACAGAGGTTAGACAGGCACAGATTTAACCTGAGTAAGCTAAATGAGCTGGAGGTTAGGAAACAGTATCAGGTCGAAATTACAAATAGGTTTGCAGCTTTAGAGACCTTAAACAAGGACAAGGATGTAAATAGGATTTGGGGGAACATTAAACATAATATCCAAATCTCGGCAAAAGAGAGTCTAGGTATGCATGAATGGAAGCAGCATAAATCTTGGTTTGATGAAGAATGTTTAGGTTTTTTGGATCAGAGGAAGTAGGCAAAAATGCAGTGGGTACAGGATCCATGCCAAAGTAATGTAGATAATTTGAACAGTGTAAGATGAGAAGTTAGCAGACATTTCAGGAATAAAAAGAAGGAATATTTGAGAGCTAAAATTGA